>JACCDV011109506.1_pt1 | contig 131289 bp, 123 predicted proteins | sample 7446131 | NCBI WGS metagenome assembly JACCDV01 (sample SAMN15323448, study PRJNA562643) | freshwater metagenome | isolation source: river surface water | place: USA:Blue River Watershed | collected 2017-08-17 | reverse complement strand
GTTGTTAATTGTTGATTTGTAGTTGTTAATTGTTGATTTGTAGTTGTTAATTGTTGATTTGTAGTTGTTAATTGTTGATTTGTAGTTGTTAATTGTTGATTTGTAGTTGTTAATTGTTTAATCTTTGCATCTAATATTTTTCTACTATCTACCAAATTTTTAACGTTATTATTATTATTACTTACTTTTTTAGTTAAAGTATCTATTTTTTTATTATTTATTCTAATTTTTTCTTCGTATTTGTTTATCTTTTTAGTTTTTGCTTTAATGTCGTTTTGTAAATTTGTAATAGTATTTGTCAATGCAATGATCATTTGATCCTTCGTTTTGATATCAACATTGAGATCTTTCAATTTGTTTTCATACGCGGCAATCTTTTTTTCAAGAGCGAGATTTAGGTGTTCAATAGTATTAATGCGTTCACGCAAATCTTTATTTTCTTTTAATAGAGAGGTATTATCTGTTTGACCAAAATATTTTGTATCATCTATAAACTCTACAACTTTTACTGAATTACATATCTCGCGTAGAATTCCGTCGCTTATATCTATCGCCTTAGCTTTATTATTACCAGCATTTTTAATTTGTATACGTGCATCTGCAACACGCTTACTTATAGCATCTTTCCTTTCCTTAGGTAAATCGGAAACATGTTGCATAAACGCTTCTGCGATATTAATTTTATGTAATACATCAGTCATTATATTACTACAAAAAAAAATGCGCTCGATTATACTATATTCTTACATTCTTCAATGATACTGTTCAGTTGATGGGATTCCAATTTACCGACATAATCGCTCTTTATATTATCCATATCATTGCGAATACATTCAATAATTTCATCAACTTGTTCAGTATTTTCACCACGATTATAAGAATCTTTTAAATCTTCCGACGCGGATCCGTTTTTACCGATGTAATCATCGACTATTTTTGCACATCTTTCATATATTTCGTTTCTGATAGATTGACGTGTTTGTAATATACCCATATCAGGATTAAAATCACGATGAGCAAGAGAAGACCATAATTTTGAAGCTCTACCAGTAATACATACTACATTTTTACCTTCTACACAATCAACTATATTATCTGCAATTGATTCACGTATCACATTTGCATTACTTTTATTTTCCGGATGATAAGATCTTTGCCATAATGTTTGTAATAAATCCTGTTCAGTAACATTATTTATTGCACCTATAGGATAATTCTCATTCGTAAAACGCAATACTTTATGTACTTTTTCCAGTTTATCGGGATCATTTTCATATTTCATTTTAAGCCAATCGCATAGTTCGCGATATGTATGAAGTTCAATATTTGGGATAACAACGTTTTCATTTCTTGCCTGAGCTATTTGACCATTCAATTCATTGAATATACTACTATCGTGAACATTTTGACTATCTGAAACCCAATGTTGTCTGGCTAATATAGTTTTCTGAATAAATTCCGGATCATCTTCATTTATTTTTGTTTCCCGTTTTATATTATTATATCTTTCTACTTCGTCATGGATCTGATTAAGATGTGTATACATAGCACGTTGCAATGGTAATTCGTCTATATCGACAAAATCAACAAAGTGATCTTTAAAATCATCTATTCTATCAAGTATAAATCCTCCATCATTTACATCAACAGTACCATCAATTATTTGTTCCAATGCTCTACGGAAGTGCTGATGTGCTTCTTGCGGTTGTTTAGCGTTAAATAACTGGACTACACCTATACGATAGTGATCTATTGCGCGCGGATTTTTAATTTCTTCACCATATTGAATAGCATTTTTTGCAGCATCATCGAATGCTTCGCCGCTTATTTCGTTAAAATATTTGCGAACTTGTCTCTGATTATATGTTTCACCGAATAATGGTATATTGCGACCTATTCTATAAACAAGATATATAAACAGCACTATCACTAGACCCATAATCACATAACGTATTTGTATGCTTCCCAATACCATTTCTTTAGTATTGATATCTCCTCCTTCAATAAATTCCGACTGAAAATTATCCATTATATATAGTTTAAGACAGTATTTTAAACAAATTTACAGAGGTAAATTTATTATCGTTGAGCAGCATACGTGCGTCTTCATACACTACAGCATCAATCCAAGGCATTGTTTTTCTCGCCGAATTGAGAGTACCGTTAAATTTATTTTTATTAATCATCATCTCATTCACGTATTGCTTTTTTTCAATATGTGATGGTCTACTAGTGAGTCCTTCATTTTTACTACACATAATCCATAATAATATTAGAACTATTATCCAAATAATCATTATATATAAAAAAATAAGTTATAATTTATTGATTACATATTTATATTCGTCAGTAGTTATCAAATCACGTAAATCCATGCAATTTATAATTTTATAAGTGTTATCGTTTAAAATACGCCTATTATTAGTATATCCATTATTAAACATATGTAATACATTTTTATATTCGATATCTTCATCCAAATTTTCTATAATATGATGAGCGAGTTTTGGACTAAAAGTACGATAACAGATATATTTAAAATTATGCAGTTCAAGTATATTAATCAACTTGGGCTCTACAAGAAAAACAGCAGGTGATAATAAAATCTGATATGAATCATAAAACTTGTTTCTTATAACTGTGTATGTTATACCTGACTTTCTTTTGATAGTTTTAATTATAGTATCATTAGGTAAAGTTTCGGATACATTGAGTACTTGTTTTTCCTCATATATATCAATAACATAACAGTCTTCAAAAATAGGAACTCCAGATATGAAACAATGGTCATGATCAAGGTTTTTTTGTTCATATAAATTCCCCATCTTTAATTGATCGATCCAACCTATATTCATATTTCTTTTTTTTGGTTGTACCTTTGACCAATGTAGCCAAAATAAACACGTGAAAGTTCCAGAATTTAATTCATATTTCTTACCAAGTAAAATATCATAAATTTCCGGATATAATCCATGTAGTACACGCACAGTTTTATTACAAACATTACCATTGCGTACACATGAATAATCTCGTAATGATGGACCACGAAATAACTTGTTTTTTGTGCATTGTAAAATACCTGCCTCATCTACTATAAGAATAGATAGCATATTATGTCCACATTCTGGATACTCATCAGTGTATTGGAAGAAAACGTTTTTATTACGTTGTGCAGTATTTGGAGTAAAAATACGCACACTATTTGGATGTAGTTTATCAGTTGTATTAAACACTACTCCATAACCACATTTATTATTATTTTTGATAATAATACCAGGATATACGACTCCGTTCGATATTTTATGATTAAATATTCCTTTTGACTCGACATATACCATTTTTTTAATGATATCGTCTCTCAGAGCAGTTTGATTTATGTACTTGTTAGTGATATAATATACAATAACTGATGTTATATGTGCGTTGTATTTTACTCCGTTAAAAGAGTAAATATTATAGTTTTTATTGTCTCCTATAAATCCATTTTCATCGTATAAATGTTTGTTAAATAACATATTAACTATAGTACCACTAATAATGTCATTTCTTTTGGGATTTGCCGGGTCTAACCTAAGATACCTCATTATCAATGATACAATATTCACATTTTAATTTTGAATTTAATAAAAAATATAATGAGTTGTGTTATTTGTCAAGAGAATAAAGCTATAGTCTCGCATTGTGTATGCGGTGGAAATATATGCGAATCATGCGCTGAAAAAAAAATTGTAGAATTAGAATGGACAGATTTTGATAGCAAATGTAATTCATGTAATAGATATGTATGTTATAATTGTTCCGTATTTTGTTATGATTGTGCTAATTCAAGCAACGAATTCAAAACATATTGTTCATATTGTGAAAATAATGTTATTCCTATAGGATGTGAATATCACAAATGGTCAACATGTCCCGCTGAACATGAATTTAGTTATGGTGAATGCGGAGAATGCGTTGCAAATAGAAATTATGCGAGATATGGTTAAATAATTATATTTCAGGTATATATTTATCATCCAGCCACCAATCACGAGCTTCGTGTTCACGCAATTCTTCCTCTAGCCATGGTAAAGCGGAATATTTATTATTTTTTTCTTTTAATGCTATTGACAGACTTTCTTGCATACCACGATATCTTTGAAGATTAGCAGCCTTGTTATCAGCAACAGAACCCATTTGTTGAAATGTTTCCTCTACAGATGCACCATTATCTATGTTTATTTCAACTGGTTTATGTTCGTCTTTAGCAAATTCAGTACTATCGTCTATATCAATGGAAAAATCCATATTTTCCAACACGTCTATGTCAGGTTCTACATAATCTGATGGTTTTACTTCACATGTAGCACGGATTCTTTTTCTTTTGTTCTTAATATAATCATACATGATAAAAGCTACCGCAGCGGTAACAAGTATTGTCATCAAAGGTCCTCCGTCGCCTAATATTTTTACTGATATCATAGCCGTAGCTACGAATGCAAAAAATAAAAACAGCATTAATAACTTATTCATTATATTATGACTATTATTTTTTTATAATAATAAGAACTATTCTGTTTTACTGTCCATAGCATTGAAATTTCCATTGATCATATCAAATATTTTCTTAACATGTGGATCATTAGCACGTCCATTTTGTTGACTAATTTTATGGAGATGTTGTATAATCATGCGAAATTCACGCGTTAGGGAAGCCGATGACTCACCTTGTTGACTGACATCCATAATGAAATTTTCAAACATAATACTAGGATTATTACTGGCAATAGAGTCTCTATAATAATCACTAAATCTATTTTTCAATAATTCCAAACTTTGTTCTATGCGAAAAAATGCTCTTTTGCATCTATGTAAACCTGGTTGTGATTTCAATTTAGCAATATTATCAACAAGCATACTTGTGAATTTGTCAATATCTACATCAGGTGATGTAACAGTTTCATATAACGCATAGCAATCTTTCCATAATAAATGAAGTACATTAAGTACATATTTCTTTACGACAGGTGTGATATTACTATTAACCCATAATAATTTCAAATCCAAAGACGAAAAACTAAATACTTGAAAAGATAATCCTGGTTCTTGCGCAATAAATCCATCACGTAAATTTTTAATATCATCGATGTATTGACTATGCCTTTTTAGTGTACCACCAAGTACAATCAATTGTCGAACGATATCGGCTTCTTTAATTTTTTTATACAAAGAATTGAGCTCTGCTTTACTGAGAGGAATATAATCATTCTCATCAGGTTCATTATGAGGATCGACATGCAAAGTCCTCCTTAAATTTTCAGCAAAAACATCAATTTCTTCCATGGCTTGTTTTAATTCAGGAAAATCATTTTGCAATACTGTAAAATGCGAGAACTGATTTAGTGTTTTGTAAATATGCTGTAATATACTCTTACATCTTACAACTTTTGGACGCACGATTTCTGGATCGGCATCCTTAACTCCCATCATTTCCTCGAATAAAGTACCAATATCTGCATTATCAATAGAAGGTTTCTGTTTAATCTTTACTACTTTTGCCATTATATAATTGTGAATAAAGTCTGTTTATATCTATTTAACTACTAGTAGTATATTCTCCCAACTCTTTTTTGAAATCTATAACCAATTTGAGCATCTTAGCGGCTGATCTCCAATAAAAATCTTTTTCTGCAGGTGTTAGTACGTCAAAATGTGCTTTCACAATCTCAATAGCCGCTTCAATAAACGCTTGATTTTTATCGCGCTTGATCATCTTACCATAATCGCGATTGAAGAAAAAATCGCGATCTTTATTAATAATATGTCGTCGTACATGCCATACTTTTTCTTTCATACGTAGAAATTTCTGTTCTACAGGGAGCATACCAAGGATACGTTTAATACGTTCACATTCAACTATTTCATGTTCTTCTGTGATTTGACTACGAATCGTAGAAATTAGCCGATTGAGTTCAACATTAAAAGCATCAAATATACGATTTGCTTCCTTACCATCTGTTTGTGCAATCCTACTCATAATGCGTTCAACATCATAATCATCCATACTTGGCGCAATAGGCTCATGTTTCGTATCCAATAGATTTCCAATCATTATATGTTTTGTGTAATCTACTATTTAAAAAATAAATAGCATTATACTGTGTAATAATTTATTGGGCAAAAATTTCTTTACGTTTAAACGCTAATAATTTTACCAACACATTTTGTACCTCCTTCACGACAGATAATGTTTTGACCGATTGTTATATACTGTGGCTCATTTTTGAACTCCATAATAACGCGTACTTTATCTCCGCTGCGTACTACATCTTTGCATTCTGTTTCGTTTCCTAGTCTATCTAGACGATAGATTTTATTAAATTTCACAGGTCCTCTAATCATTCCACAGTTTGCGAAAGCTTCATAACGATCTGAGATACTCGTTGTATGATGTAGAATGAATAAATCGGCTGTAAAAACTTTAACAGGAACCATTTCATCTTTCGTTAAAATCATTCCCTTGGACAATTTTTTTTTATCGTTTTTATTGATACGTAAATTTAAACATCCACGCTTACTATGAGTTAGTGTTTGAATACCAAATCTGTAATCATTATGAATAGAAATGACAACTACATCTACGCGTTTTCTACCAATGTTAAAATGCAAATGCTCTCCTACTTCAATATTATCACCAGATATTCCGCTCACAACTACATTTGTACCAGGTACATTTCTATAAACGTAATCAATAGAAAAACCTTTTACGAGATTCTTACCTCTTTTTTGTTGGCATTTCATGAGTGCTTTAAGTAATGATAAACCGTCTCCTGATTTATTGGAAACTTTAATCATAGGACATAAATTATCATTTTCAACAGTTTTGACATCGTCATCATTCTTAACTTCATATAATCTTTTGCCAATACTTCGAATAGTTTTATTTAGCGAAATAATAATTTTATCGTGTACATTTTTCGGAATGAAGTCGATTTTTGTGATTATGATAATAAAAGGAATATTTAATAATACTAATAATCTCATATGTTCTAGAGTCATATTGGTAATTTTATCACTAATACATAATAGTGCATAATCAGGAGCACCAGATGAAATACCATTAACAGTTGTACGAAAATAATCTTCATGACCAGCCAGATCGATGAATGTAACAATCGTATCGTCCATTTGAACATATCTATAAGAAATATCACTCGTATTGCCAGTTTTAATTTCATGCGGATGGCGCATAACTGTAGATCTTGCCGATCCTTTACCGTCATCAAGGGTATCCTTTGTTAATACACCTACTAATGTGCTTTTTCCGGAATCGACGGATCCCATGATAGCACATGAAATTTCACGCAGTCCTTCGCAGTTTAAAGCCATGATATACAATTATTATTTTCAAATTTCATGACGGAATAAATTTTGACGTGCTACATGCATTAAACGATCGTTAAATGTCTCTTTTTTGAACCATGTAGGTGGTATACCTTCAAGTCGCAACCATATATAACATAAGCAGTATACACCGCAAGAATGCTCATCATTTTGAAATTGTATACCTGTACTATAATGAATTTCAACGGGAATTTTTAATTGTTGAGTCAGATAATGTTTTGTTTTTTGAAGCCAAGCTTGTGTTTCTGGTAAAGGCGGTCTACCAGATGAATTGAAATACTCTAATACTATTTTATTTTCATTCATTTCGCCAAATAAACAATACCAATGAATACCTTTTCCATTGCTCCAATCAGTATTTAATACCACTCCGAATGTTCTTTTTCCGTTGTTGAATTCGGCTGACAAATCGACTGTTGCTAATTGTGTGCCAATTTTTTCAAAATCTCTCATTTGAAATGGTATATGCAGAAAATTTCTATCCGCGAATCTTTCTTCAAATTGGTCTAAAACATCATCTATATTAAAATTATTTAATAATCCATAATCCAGAGCAGGTCCTTGTGGTTTGAAAAACTGATCAAGAATATCTATCTTATTCGTTAATTTGGCAAAGTTAACAAAATCATCTCGCTTAAGTATACAGCTTTCTGACTTGCAATCGAGTAAATCTTTCATTGTAGAAACAATTTTAACAGGATTATCATCAACAGCTACACCTTTTTTTTCGGCAAAACGCTTCATCTGTTGTATAACATGTTTAGGCGAACATACGGATCCCTTATTAGCAAAAGCACATTCATTAGATTGCTCGAACACATTTGATACTATATTGGCAATCTCTTTATTAGACAGATTTTTTCCAGACATATATATAATGAGCAAATATTTTACCGGCGGATTAGAACCATCGGAAGATGATATAAAGATATTACCTATAGATGATACTGATTATTTGGTAACTGATAAATTCAAAACAATGTTGCGAGATTCGTTCATAGATTGGGGTACATTTTTGGAAGTATATCATAATAATTTAGATGCCAGCATTATGTTCGAACAAATTATAAAATTACTTAATATTAAGGAAAATGAGAATCTACGCGATATAATGGTACCTTTAGTAAAAAAAATATATCATTTACCTTTGGAATCACATATGGCATGTATGCTCAAACAATTTGTTGTATACGAGCCCGTAAGTTTAGCGGTACATTGTTTATTCACCACGTTAAAACATCATTTTGAACATATAGTAAAACGTTTCGTAATATTGCGAAACAGATATATCGAAGAACATGATTTGAAAGTTAAAATTAATGATTGGGACAAATTATACCGCGAATGGGAAGAAGCCAATTTGGAATATAATCTTGAGTCTTCTTCAGTAATATTATTATTTATAAATCCTCCTCATTCGTTAAAGTCAGGGTTGCATTATAAAATTCCGGGTAAAAATATGGACTCTTTAAAAGCAGCAATTAAATCATTCCATTACAAGGGATTCTGTCCTAAAGTTCCTCATGAAAGATTAGCCGCCCTATTAAAATTTCCAATTAATGCATTTGTGTCTGCGATCAAATCAATTGCTCCAGATGAACCCTTACCAAATTATAAAAATATCGAAAATATGATAGCAGCGTCTTTAAATAATAAACCAGTTATACCAGAAATAAAAGACGATATTAAACGAGAAACGCCACCAAAGGGATTAAATAAACTTAATATTATTCAATGGTATGTTGATCATATTCTTGAATTGAGAAAAAATTTACTACCATATGGTAAACAGTATGAGGAATATTATATTGTTATGGCAAAGACTATAACTGATATAACAGAAAAAATAAAAAGTGAGTTAACTCGACAAGAAATCCCTAATTAATCTTAATGATTCGGCATTAACCGAGATTTTTCTCGGTTGTTCCATTACCCGATTATAAAAATCTTCTCTAATACATCTATTTTCAATATATTTGTCATTTACAGGTTGCATATTTTTTTCGAGAGAAATTAGTTTATCCCAAAAGTATTCAATACTTGCTCGTGTCAAATTATGAATACAATTGTTTCTTTGTGTTTCTTCAAGAGTAAAGAAACGAATCTTTTGTTTTTCTCGCAATTCTTTTTCCGTCGCGTTAACTCTACTCGTAGAAAATTCGTCAATAATAGTATAAGGTACTTTGATAAGCCCAATATGATAATGCTTACTTTTACTGCTAAAATTATGATCAAGATTAATACTTGGAATTGAAACTAAACCTGCTGTCTCTTCATAAATTTCTCTAATAGCCGCTTGTTCATACGTTTCTTCGTCTTTTTTACATCCTTTGAATGGAAACCATTTATTACCTTCCTTGCCTAAAATGATACCTAATTTAGAGTCGCTAGGTCGATATGTATATAAAATTGCACCACAAGAGTGTTTCATTATATGATTATGTTAAATATATTTTAATGTAAATAGAAATTTCAATTTTGATTATATATACGATTATAATGGATGTACAATATAATCAGTATAATAACCTATATATTTTTGCAGAAGAATGGAGGAAATACAAAGTATTAGAAGAGAAAAAAAATATAGTAGATTTCCGCAAACAAATGCAATTTATGGGATATATTGATATCAAATGCATTAATGAACAAACAGGAAGACCCGTTATTATATATTTATTTACTCCTGATAGTAAGTTTTCTCAGAAATCCGCTTTTCTTAAAAAACTGTTAACACAAATATCTGATCCATCTGATGTTATCCTCGTATCAGAACAGCCGCTTAAAATATATGCAAAACGCGTGATACCGACATTTAAACATTTACGTATCAAAACTTACTTACATGAATTCTTTAGCCTCATCATACCGCATGGACCTCTATGTTATCCTCATCGTATTATGGAAAAAAAAGAAGTCGTACATTTATTAAACGAAGAGTTAAAATGCCGCTTACTTAATTTACCAAAAATTTACGATAGCGATTCTCAATGTATCTGGATAGGAGCTGAAGTAGGTGATGTATTAGAAATAACTGCTAGTACTCCTATTAATGGAGAGTACATACAATATAAAGTTGTAATTCCAAAAACTAGAAGATCTATATCATTCAGAGCAACAACAACCAATGTTGAAGATGATGAAGAAGAAGACGAAGAAATCATAGAACATCGCGATGAATTATACGAATCAGACATAGAGTAGCATTTCATCATATGATTCTGTTTCCGTTTCCTCGAAACCCATAAGCTCGTTATATTTTTTTTCTGGATTTTCACTTGAGTGAATTTCATCCAGCATAGCTAATACATTTTCAACTGGTTCTTTAATTTTATTCAACCAATTAGGGTCTTTTTCTACTAGTAAAACATCGGAACTTAATAATTTCCAAGGTAATACACCGATAATATTAGCATGTTTATTATATGCATCTACACTACATGCACTAATAAATTCTTGCAGATTACCTGTTTCGTTTCTTTGCAAATTATGCATTTTAATAAATGGTATTTTGTTGCAAATTTTGTGATTTAATATTGGCGAGTAATATTCAGCAAATATTTTTTTGTTTGACAAATGTTCTAACATCCTATCAAACAAATCTTTACTAACTGTACCAAAATCTATATCTGATCTTAAAAAGATTTCCCTGTCTATGTCGTCGTATAAAATTTCTTCTATATCCGTTTCTGAAATATCGGTGAGAAAATCATTTTTATGTGTTTCTGTTTGATAAAGATAAATAACACCACATGCAAATACAGAGTCCCCAGCACCTTTTCTTCTCTTCTTAAAATCTGTGGCATGATAAATACTGTCATATGATGGTGTAAAATCCAATTCTTTCAATGGACATTTACGATAACTGTTATTAACGAATATAGCGTATTCAGCTATAGGAATACTAAGTAAACCCGTTTGTACTTGTGGTAAGTAATTAGGAGGAATTCTACCATTTGGAAAAGTACGATATGGTGCCTTAAATTCAAACAAAATTATATATGTATCTACTTCGCCATCTACGTTTAATAATTCTACCACCCCTAAACCATCTGGACTGTATCTTTGTCTAGGGATAGCGCCCTCAACACTTCCAGTTTCCATGATTTGTTCTTCCATGCATAGTAATTGTTCTGTGTACATTTTTGTAATATTTTCAAATAGTGTTCCCCATCTAGTAGCTGTATTACCGTAGAATCTGAATAAACCGATTTTTTCCGATAAAAGACCAGCTATACTATTGTACGGGTTGATACCCAAGATAGATGCGATTTCACTACCTCCAATAGTGTTTTTTCTTAAGGAATACCATTCATCTGAACGTTGTTCGGGCGATATTGATAAACTATTAATATATTCACGTAATGTATTCATTGTAATATAAAAACAAATTCATATTTATAAAATAATGGTAGAATATATTCCAACTTTAAATCTAACTTTTATTGATATTACCAATCGTCTTGAACAAATGAAGTTAAAACAACATACAATATCCGTTTATAATGATGGTAAGGAACTCTTACAAGATTGTAGTATTATCATGGATTCTTTAAAAAAACATATAGAAATTTTAGAAAATACGATGGAATCATGTAGGGAATTTCTATCTGAAATATATGATGACTTATCAAAGCCATTACCGCCAGAAGATTTTGTTTTTAATACTGCATATGGTATGTTGTCTTATCGCGGGCGTGATAATATTGAAAAAAAACAAGAAGAAGTAGTACCTGATCGAGTTTTTATTCCTGAAATTAAGTACAATATGAAAATACCGTCTGTGAAAAGATTATCGGAAATTCCGAGCATGTTTTATTACTATAAAGGAGATAAGAAAACACTACCTGGCGTGTATTGCAACATAAATAACAACTGTATTAAAGTACCATTTCCTCAAGTTATTGATTCGGTGAAAGATTTTAACAGAGTAAAATCAATGCGATGTAAATACAAAACAAGAGAACTATGTTATTCACATACTAATCGTGATTGTAATTATGCTCATAGAGGAGAACAAATGATTAAGATAGGATATCAATCACGATGCCCTAGCAATCCTCGTTTTGGAAATCCGGAAACTATGGCAATAGATACAAAAACAACAGTGTCTGATGATATTGATACAGTGCTTATGTATGGACTAAACGATATATTTTCAACGGCAGTATGGTTTGATTATTATAAAATAACAAAAAAGAAACTTATGTACACGGATAAAGCCTAGATATGATATATGCTTCTGTATGATGATGATATTTTTTTAAACATTCGACTATCAAATTGATATCGCAATCAAAAGTTATTGCGTGTACACGATCGATATTGTATCGTATAAAATGAGCAAAATCATTTAATGGAAATAAATCATCATAATGTATAGTAAATTCAATGCGGCATGTTATCTTTCCATCCGTTTTTTCCGCTAAATATACTTTGCTTATTTTTTTTCCAATAAATTCCGTATCTATACTCCAGATAGACATATGTTGTAATATATATTATAATGGATAAATCATTAAATGAAATTCTAAGCGAAGCAGATTCATATCATAATCAATTGCTTAAATTATGTGTAGTAATGAAAACTTCCGACATGGAAGAGCGTGTTTTGGAAATGCAAAACAACATAAGAATGTTGCAAGGTATTGCAAAACATATTGCTGATGTATCTAACTTATATAATACAGTTTTATTACAAAGACGATCTGTTGGTTCCATAAAATATATAGATACATATCCTACAGAAAACGATCATGTACTATTAAGAGAATCAGAAACTAAGGAATTAACACCTGAAATAAAAATACCAGTTAAAACTGTTTCTTCTTTAAAAGAAGTACCAATGTCTCATATGTATTATGTAAATGAATTAAAGCAATACGTAATAAATATTGCCGGGGTTAATATTAAGGGTAATTTAGCGGATATAAAAGAATACGGAGCATATAAATCTGCCGCGTGTATACATGGATATACATGTCCAAATATTATGGAATGCAAATATTATCATGAACCGGAAGATTTTATCAGACTCGGTATTCCCGTTGCTGAACAAAAACGTGTATTTACAAATGGATCTTGGTTATATGCCGGCAATAAAAAAATGCCTTATGCAAGACATATTGGTAATGGTAGTAATTTACTGACAGATATACGGCGTCTTAAAATGAAACAATATCACAATGAAGTAAGTACCAGAGAAGGACAATTGATGCATGATTTATTGATATACATGGTTTTATATGATCAAAATATGATAAAAAAATATTCTTATTGGATAAAATAAATTGATCTCATTTTACAATTTTCATATATAAAAATGTTATAATTCATAATAAAATGGGAGACAAACCTGCCAAAATTACTTCTTACTATGATAATGGTAATACAAGGAATATAAAGTATATCCTGAATGGTGTAAAGCATCGTGAAAATGGTCCAGCAACTATTTGGTATAGTTATAACGGCGAACTAGTTTATCAAGGATATAGATTTAATGGTAAAAAGCATCGTGAGAATGGACCAGCTGAATTCATATACTATAAAGGGCGTATACGTGAAGAATTATATTATATAAATGGCAATTTACACAGAGATAATAAACCAGCAGCTATTACGTACCATGATAATGGTAAAATAGAATATATGACTTATTTCCATCATGGAAAACGTCATCGTGAAAATAAACCCGCGCGTTTTAAATACGACGAAAATGGGAAAAAACTACAAATATCATACTATTTTAATGGTGTGCTTCATAATACTAATGGTCCATCATGTATAGATTACGATAAATATGGTTCCATAATATATAAAAATTATCATATACATGGTAAACTACATAATATTAGTGGCCCTGCTATATTAAAGCTTTTCGAAGACGGATCCGTAGAATATTTTGTATACGCAGTTGATGGTAAATACCATCGTGAAAATGGACCTTCTATTATGAAATATTATGATAACAAAAGAATAGAATATATAAATTATCATATCAATGGTGGAGAACATAATATCAACGGTCCGTCATATATTTTGTATTACGATAATGGAAATATAAGGCGAGAGCATTACAATATTAATGGTAGTAGTATAAAAAATAACAAACCATTTTTTATATCTTACGGAATAAATGGAAAAAAAATACGAGAGATGTATAATGAATACAATGGTATACAAGATATAAATATTTCATACTATGAAAATGGTAATATAAAACAACGTATGTATTTTATTAGCGATCAATATTTATATGGCCCTACGAAAATTGATTATAACGAAAAAAACGAAATTACTGAGGTGGAATATGAATTACGTGGCAAAAAAATTAATAACAGATGTGAATATATAAAGCAAATTAAAAAAGAATCCGATTTGATTGATAAATTGAATGAATACGTATTAAAAGAATTATCCGAGATCGTAATAGATTACTTAGTTGAATAAAAAATGTTATTTATATATAATATAATGTTATCGTTTCAATTTCAGAAAGACCATCCTTTAGAAAAAAGAACTTCGGAGTCATCGCGCATATTAAACAAGTTTCCCGATAAAGTTGCTGTTATTTGCGAAACCAAGGATATTAAATTAGCCAGGAATAAATATTTGGTACCAGGAGACCTTACAGTTGGACAATTCTTACATATACTTCGCAAAAGCATCACATTAACTCCTGATATTGCTTTGTTCCTATTTACTGAGGATAATGTATTACCACAAACAGCATTTACAATGGCCCAGATGAGACGCGAGCACGGAAATCCTGATGGCTTTGTTTATTTGATGTTACGCAAGGAATCCACATTCGGATAAAAAAAATAATTGATTTATAAATAGTTACTAACCATCTTAATACACTATGTGTAAAACTAGAAGGTCTTACGGCATAATTTGCATTAGAAAACGTGATGAATTGGAACTTTTGATGATCAAAAGAGCTATAACATATTGTTATAGTTCATTTATTAATGGAAATTATAACGCTTTGAACACACAAAGAATGATCAAATTATTTAGCGGAATGTCTCACGCTGAAAAAACAGTTATTTCATCAATGAATTTTGAAGCCATGTGGTATATGATGTATCATGAAAATCCAATTGGATACACTGATTTTGACTGGAGACCATTCTATGAAAAGAAATTCAACAAGTTCAGAAAATCATTCACAGCGGAAAGAATGAGATTTCTCATTGAAAACAGTACTACAATAGACACTCCGTGGGAATTTCCTCGCGGAAGACAACAGGAAAATGAGAACAAACAATTTACTGCAATAAGGGAATTTTGCGAAGAAACTGGGGTAAAAGGAGATCAATTCCGTGTATTATGGCATGCTAAGCCATATGTACATTCATATGTCGATGACTGTGTAAGATATGTAATAACATATTATTTTGCATTAGCGTATGATAATTGTCGGCCAAGTTATTCATTTGCTAACAAACATCAGAGATCTGAAGTATCTGCAATAAATTGGATGACACTTAGGAACATGCAAAACAGTGTACATGACAAGCAGTCCGTTAAACAATATAAAAATATGTTCAAAATGGCAGCATTGAATTATGCGCATCCAGGTACGATATGTTGCGTTTCATATTAAACATAAAAATGTTTTTTTGTATAATGGATCCATTGCCTAATATATTCGAAGACGAAAAAAAAGTTACATATGCTGAGGCACTTAAAACATTACAAGATCGATTTATTACTGCCAATGCTAAAGTTATTAACATAAAAGATCAATATACTACTGCTGTAGAGGAACGTATCGATGCATATGCAAAACTTATGGAGTTTAAGCAACAACATAGTGATAAGCTATTACGTCGTTATAAAGAGCTTCATCCGGAACCTCTTCCGGAAGAAGAAGATATGTATTCAATCAGCAAATAAGCTACTTTTTTTGTCTAAACCTTTTTATGTTCATTAGTATAATGTCAAGAAAAAGAGTTGTTTATTTTGATAATAATGGTACAACGTTGCCTGCAACACAAGTGATCAATGTATTTAATAAATGGTTAAGTTGTTATAATCCATCATCAAGCAGTCAATATGCTCATTCAGCTAAAGCGATGATAGAAAAAACAAAAAACGATATATTAGCTCATTGTGGTGTTTCTTCTGCTACACACACCATTGTTTTCAATTCAGGTGCTAGTGAAGGAAATAATTTTATTATTCGTGCTTGCTCTAAAGCATATAGAAAGAAAGCCTTGGAGGCAAGAAGTAATGTATTACCACATATAATAGTATCTGCGATGGAACATAATTCTACTATAGAATGTGTTAATGATTTGGTAGAACACAAATATATCACAGCAAGTTTCGTACAGCCTACTATATATGGAAATATTTTACCAGAATCTGTAGAAAGGGAAATATTACCCAATACTTGTTTAATCAGTGTTATGTATGCAAATAATGAAATACCAATTATCAATAATATTAGTGATATAGCTAAAGTAGCGCACAGAAATAATATTCCTTTTCATACTGATGCTGTACAGGTATTCGGTAAATTCAAAATTAATATAAAAAAAGATGATATTGATGCGTTAACATTTTCTGGACATAAATTTTATGCTCCAAAAAGTGCTGGAGGCATCATCATTAATAATGAGTTATTAGAGGGATATCATTTATCTGCTGAAATTAGCGGAACGCAACAAGGTGGTTTACGTGGAGGAACTGAAAATGTTCCTGGTATAATTTCTCTTGGAACAGCATTAAAACTAGCGTTTAATAAAAGAAAAGAAAAAAATGCCAAATTACTTTCTTTACGTAATCGTATGTTGGAAAAACTAAGTAAGATATATACTTTTGCTGAATATATAGATTACCTTGAAGAAAAACAACACCAGAATTTGGAACTAATTTCATTAGGTCCTCCTAGTGAAGAAAAGGCATTTGTATTACCCAATACGATACTATTATCCGTTTGTAAAAATACTGGCATACCGTTTTGTAATATTGATCTTAAGAATTTTCTCGACAAAAAAGGATTCATTGTCAGTGTAGGAAGTGTATGTAATACGTCTAGTCCAAAAGCCAGCCATGTACTAACTGCTATAGGTGCTCCTCCTGTAATCAAAAGAGGTGTTATTCGTATATCATTTGGTGATTTAAATACAACTCAAGAAGTCGATTCCTTTGTAAAAGCTATAGTTGAAGGTATATCAGCTCAATGTAAGGATATATAATCATATATAATCGCATATTTCAACAGTAAAATTTGGTGCTTCTCCTATAAAACGTAATGGTTTTGCACACCCATATACTAAATTTTTTTGAATATAATCATCACAAGTTTCCTTTGTTGCGTGTGGATTTATAGGTTCTCCATTCGATATAAAAACTGCATGGCGGAATATTTTACAATTAACTTGATCATATGGTACTTGTGTTATATGAGAACAATGTGGGCACATAAAAATGTATGTATTATTATCTAATACTACTGACATTATATTAATATAATGGAAAGAAAACTATCATTATTACTTAACAGACCATTAACAGATTATGATAAAAAACAACTAATCTTATCTAGAAAAAATACAAAATCGGAAGAAGAAGCTGTTATTCTTGCGTATAAGTTATTAGATGAAACAAATCCAACAATTAACAGTTATTTATACAAAGCTGAAGATATACGTACCATGTTATTTTACGAATTACAAAAATCAGAAGAAATTGGTAATCCCGATTATGTGTTTTCTGCCGTAGAACAAAAAATAAAGAACAATATTTCCGGTTTATTTGATATGACATCTATAGAATCTGTTAGAAGAGAACTCAATCCACAGTCTAATTTGCGAAAATCTTACATATTACTTGACAGGATGTATGCTACTAATGGAGGTGAAGCGTCTAGCATATTCCATTGGTCATTTCCAAATAATAGTACTGTTTCTAATAATTCGGTAAACGTTTCTTTACCAATACAGAATATTGTTGGTATGAAAATATATGAATTCGGTTTACGGATAAATAATATTGGGTCGGATATATTAGTTCATAACGACCGCACATTTACATTTGCTATTGACGAGCTCAATACACAATCGTTTATTGGACCAGAAAATCGCAAGTTTCATTTTGTGGGTGTTTCTGGTGGATATAATACAGCATCAGAATATACATACGCTAGAACAAATGGCGACGCTACGATGATTTTGTTTGAAAAAAAACATAAAGTATCAACAGCAAGTTTATACAATCGAGTTTGTAATAGTAATAACAATGACGGTATATTTACATTTCGAGAACCAATTGAATTTTATAATAACAATATATCGCTATCTATAGCGAAACCGTTTCAGCCATATGTTCTTGATCAGATGACGTTCGATGCTACTATTGTAGTGAGTGGTACATACGTAAGTAGTTTTACGCTACCATCCGGAAGCAGTATACCGCAAGAACAAACTACAACGGCAGATATTTCTTCGCCTTATACTTGCCAACGTGTTTATATTTCCGGTTTTAATACAGATGACGCTTTGGATACGAATACCGTAAATATAATTAATAGAAAGGAAGGATTTTATTATTCTGTTTCTAGTGAAACAATAACGATTGATTATCCTCGTACAGATAAAATATTGGAACCTGGTTTAACATTACCTACATGGGCGAGTGTAGTCGGAACTCCAGGATCTACAGTAAAAGTTTCGTTTGAATTAAGACGTTTCGCAATTCCAATAGAATTAATTTATAGTGTTTAAATATAATGTGGACACCAGAGTTATTAGTTCAGATTTCAAAAAAAACAGCATCTATATTAAAAAGAAAACTTACCGATGAAGAGAATAGGTCTATAATTTTACTATCAAGAACAATCAATTTATCTATGTATAAAAATACAACCATTAATCGTATAATAGAAAATATGGCAGATATAGCTGCTACAAATATAAAATTCGATACTGGAAAATATATAATGAATGAAATCAAAGATAATAAGGAAAAGGAAAATGTTTATGATATTCATATAACTGAAATAACAGGTATTGATAACAAACAGGATTTACTGCGCGTAATAAACCCAGTCGCTTTATATGAAAAAAATTATATTGTACTTGATACTTTTAATCGTGATACCACAATAAATGATGGAAAACGTTTTCGGTGGAATTTTTCTAATAGTGTTGAAACTGGTACAGGCACAGTAAACATGTCTGGTAAAGCAAACAAATTAATAGGCATGAAACTATATAATTTTATGCTACCAGCAAATTCTCTCATACTGTATACATATCGTGTAAGTATGTTAGTTAACGAATTTTCTGCGGACTCATTTCATGTAAATGGGTTTAGATACCATTTTATTATGAGGCCGGAAGTATTGTACGGTGTATCAGGAACACCAGCCGGATGCGAAGCGCGCACAGATGAGGGATGCGATGGAGAATATACATTTTATACACCGATATCGTATATCGATACATTAACACTTAGTTTTACGGATACAGCAAGCGATATAACATTTAATAAAGATAGATTAAACGCTACATTCACATATGGAGCTACTACCGCATTAATCTTTTCCGAGAATATAAATGTAGCAACATCTACAACTCGTATTTTGATAAAATCATTTACTACAGACGCACCAGATACAGATAGATCAATTATAGACGCAATTAATAATAAAAATGGCCTTATAGCAACAGTATTTTCAACAACACAACTAAGATTTACTATTAACACTACAACTATAACACCAACGTCTGGCCTTTCATGTGAAGTTTTCTTTGTTGATAAACGTATGATATTTTTCTTTGAGTTGACATTTACGAAGTAAATTAAAACATGTTTTTTTTATAACTAAATTTAGACAAATCTACTTTTATAGATATAATGGATATAATTAACGGCGTGGTTAAAAAACTCGGCCGCAGTTTATCATTACAAGAAAAAGTGTTCGTTTTGGAAACAGCAAAGCTAAAATATAAACCAGAGTTTCTCATAAATTATATATCGGATCAATTGGATGAATTAAAACACGATGATTTAAAAGAAAGAAAAATAACAGAATTACCTTCGAGATCCATCAAGTCGTTTCTTAATTTAACGGCGTCAGTAGAATCGTTGGGTTTATTTAATCCTTTGTCGTTATTTGAAAAAGGATATATTGTGTTTGATTCGAATGTAAAAAATACAACAAGATCAACAGCAACATCATATTCTTGGGATATCATAAATTCACCAGATATAATTACTAGTGGTGTAAATATATTGGGAAATATACAAAATTTGATAGCAATTAAAATATATCAATTCTCTATACAAATTGTAACATTGAATGCTTCAAATGTCATAACAATGCTAATAGACGAATTTTCATCAGACTCTTATAGTTTCAACCAAGATCGTAAATATCATTTTATGTTTCGACCTGAACCGACTAATGCTGCTCAAAGAGCTATTGAACTTCGCCCAGTTTCCGATTATACGTATAAATTCAAAGCGCCAATTTCCAATTGGGACACATTCACTGTTAATTTCGGTAATCCAGAGAATTTAATATCCTTCCGACCTGATAATAGTACATATGTATTAAGTGATTATTCGGGTGAGATTCTCTGTACGCGGGTAGGACCTGAAATATCGATAGAGGTATTTTATACAACTTCAGTAATAATATCAGGTTTTACCACAAATGATCCCATAACAGATGATGCTATTATAAAACAAATTAATAGACCAGAAGGGTTTGTAGTGTTTGTAGTATCAGGGGAATTTGTTTTACCCAATATTCTGTACTCTTCTATATCCGATCCAATTATAGGTTTGGAATTTACAGTCTATTTTAATGAGAATAGACTAATTATACCGGCTGAATTTACATTTTTAAAAAATTAAACATAACGTGTATTTTATATATAATGAACAAGTTGCTGCTTAAAGCCGCAAATTTGGTAGAAAAAAAACACGGTACTCTCGATATTGATAGTATCAAAAAAATAAAACGCATAGTTGAAAAAAATTATAATATATCGTATGATGAACTTATGTCTCAGTATGAAAAAGAGGAAATAACAGGAGAGCCAACCAAAATAGATAAATATTTATTTGATTTACCTCTATCTATAAACCCATTTGCTAAATATAAAAAAGCCAGATTTTTTCTTGATTCAACTAAGCAAAGCGCTGTGAGTTCATTAGATGGAAAAATGCGATGGAATATTAATTTAAATGGAAATGGGGATAACTCTGTGAATTTACCAATCAGCAAAATAATAGGAATGAGGATGGGAAGTGTCGTAATGTATGGAGTTGAAAATTATTTTTCAAACTTGGTTATATATGGATATTATGGTAATATGCCCCAGAGAAGAATATCAATATCGATAGAGGAATTTTACACGCAAACATTTATCGCAAAAAACAATTTTCGCTTTCATTTCATACTGAAAGCGAATTTAGTACCTGATGATAATCGATATACTAACGATGGTGAATTACTTGAATATTTATCTGTTGATGAAATGACTACACAAACACAAAACGATGGTTATTTTTGGTTTCGTGAACCATTTAATTCCATAAACACAATAACTATGTCTATGGGTGTACCATGTGATCCTAATTATATGCCACATAGTAGAATAATAGGCACGTATAGATCTGACGTGTTTTTAATAATACGTTTTAATGTTAGTAATACATATAATAATCTTTATGGTAATCTCGGAACTAAACCATTATATTGGTATCGTACACCCATGATTAGAGTTTCAGGATTTACAACAGGGGATCCTGTCGCGGATGCCGATTTGATAACACACGTTAATAGTACATCATATCCGGCAGATTTATATGTAGTAATTAACGATGCTACACTTAATTTTGAAGTACACACTTTACAAATTAATGTTGATACTTCAAGTGCCACGCCTTTTGATGGGGAAAAAAATATAACGGTAGATGTATCTGACTGTCATAGAATGGTATTTCCTCTTGAGTTGATATATTATGAATAATATAATGTTAAGTATATTGGGTGTCAAAGATGTTTTGAAGATCAAAAAAATAGTTGAAAAGGATTTGGGATCACCGTTATCCGAAGAAGAAGAGGTGTTTTTATATAAACAATTGAAAAAAAGTAATGACAAACCACGGAAAGTAATAAAAACTATAATAAAAAAAATACGCAGTATGTCAGAATACGACTCATATAGATTAGTTAAAAAAGTACAAAATGATATCGACCAACTTGAGGAAAAAAACATAACAATTAAACATAAAGACGGAGATATACATTCGTTTTTTGGATTAACCGAATATTTCAAAATACGAAAATCTATCAATCCGCAATCTCATATTCGTGAACAACACGTTTGTTTTAACACGAATAACCTTTCTGTTAGTAATATAAATATAGGCGAAAATAAAGCAACATGGCAATATCATCCTGGTTATATACAAACTGATTCAGTTTCATCATCGAATCCTATATCCAATATAGTTGGATTGCGTGTTGGAAACTTGAGTATAAGGAAAAGTGGCGAGTTATTACGTCAATCAAAAGGTACTAATTTATTAATAGAAGAATTACAATCGCAATCATTTATATTACATGATAGACGTGCGCATTTCTTCTTTACACAAATAGCTATTTATAATGGATGGGTAGAATTACACGCGGGTAATGGAGGCGTGTTTTGGTTTCAGGAACCTATTCAACGTATAAATTCATTTACGTTTTCCTTTGGGGAGAATGATCAGACGGTATATTTTCCGTTTCCGTTTATTACGCTAAATATAAGTAGTTCACCGGCTGGTTCGCCTACAGCATTTACGACTTATTTACCGCATGGATTATCAACTGGTAATACAGTTATATTTAAAAATTTTACAACAGCTGATCCCGTTACGGACGCCGCTATAATAACTACTATTAATCGATCAAGCGGTCATGTTGTAACCGTAACTGGAGGTTCTGCTTTTACTATCGCGGTAGATACGTCTTCTATAACATGGGATAGTTCTGTTTATAAATACCCAAAAATTATATGTAAAGATACACCATTAGTAATCGATCTGATTGTTTATCATATGAGATACGATTACGAATACGAATAAGAAATAATTATATCACATATGACATTTGGTACATACTTTGATAACAAACCTTTGTAATTAACGGAATAGGTTCCATTAATAAAGTCGATGTCTATATCACTCAGCAATGTTTTTATTTTACTCATATACATTTCGTGGTTATAACATTCAGGTGGTTCAACGAAATATTTCAATTTATCATTAAAATCATAGTGAATATAATCATTGGTTAATATATGATTGTACAGATCGCAGCATTTTAGACTTGGGAATTCGATTCTTAGTATAACTACGATAAATTGCGCGCGCAATTTATTGATCGTTTCCGTCGGTATATTAATTATACACGTACACGTATATCCATCATACGTTAATCTTATACTACTAGATACCTCATCGAATGCTTCTTTATTTGTTCGTGATCTGACACCTCCTCCTTTTTTTACACTAGTATCGGATACTATTATACATTCCTTATTGTCTTGTATAGATAAGTGGTAATTTTGATAACCTAAACTGACACTATATTCTGTCATTGTTAAATACTATTTTTTTTCATTTTTCTACAATATTATAAACTATACGAATATTTTTCATATAATGATCGCTATTGTAAGTGAGATCGTATAACTCTAAGGTAGCTGCTTATCTGAGTCATAAATATGATACATCAGAAATATCATTTATTGAACCCATATTAAAGTTATCTAAAGAATTAGGTATTTATAATAGTGATGGTGGTAATAATGGCTTTTATGAGTATGGCGTATAATTAGACACATTTGTTGATGATGTGCTACGTAGATGTCGTAATAAAGAGATTTTACAAGGTACGGATATTAATCATTCATTTTTGATGCTAAAATTAGAAAGCGATATTTCCCGAACCAGAGGAAATGTTATCGTATATGATTGTGAAACCCCGGAAGAAATAAAATTATTGCGTCAAAGGGTGCTGTTATAATTGGCATCGATTGTGATGATAATTATAATCACGTTATTAGATCGGACAAAAATTTGGATAATATTATTAAACAATATGGTTTTCAAAAACGTAATACATCAGATAATATAATCTTTCCGTGTATGATTGCTGTTTTTTTTTGTAAAACATTATAAATCAAAACACACAAACAAATATAATGATAGCGGTTGTGAGCAATTATGATGATGGTGGTAATATTGCGAAACATATTGTACAAAATTATGTCATTAAAAATATCAGTATGACCGATCTGAAACAAACTCGCGAGACACATCTGTCTAAATTGACACAATCGAAAGAGGAATCTGATATGGAAAGAAATGCCGAAAAATACGGAAATTTGGTTGTGTCAAACTGCTCCACTAAAGATGATATTGATTTAATTCATGAATTCGGTGGAGTAGTTATTAAATTCGTTAGCAAAAGATTAATGAATAAAGATTTTGTGCTGCCTGACGAATATTGTGATCATATCATTAACGGTGATACATATCACGTCGGTGATTTGGATAAAATTATGAAATCCATGGGTATAAAAGTACATCGTCCGATTAAGTGTGAAAAAACTGATAGTTTATTCATAGTGAAAGTTTTATTGTTATATTTATTTTTCATAATTACGGACAAATTTGCGAGGTATATGACGTAAATTTATATATTCGTATTATTTAAATAATGAATTTAATCCATTATGTAATGAATGTAATGACCATGCGTCGCAATATTAGATCCATTTTGGATTACTTATCAGAAAGTTCTTCTTTGCTAAAAAATATATTTAGCCTAAGAAACACTGTAATATACGGTAGTATATTGATGTATGATGATGTGGAAAGCTTTTTACGCAGCGATTCTGACATCGATTTATGTATACAATGTAATTGTTTTTATAATAAACAACAACGCATATGTCATCATACCAAAAGTTTGATGGATTTTTGTACGCAAAAAATATATACAACGCTTCGTTTACAACGAAAATACACAACAGCACGTTATGGCAAAACAAAATACGATACATTTATGTCGGAAATATTTGAATATTTCAAATATGGCACAAAAAATTATAAAAAAAAAATACAAATCATGCATTGTAAAGAATTACCTTTCACTATGATCAGGTATGTTCTCAGTGCCTGGTATACATGTAATATGTTAATTTGTACAATGGACATTTTCGGTACAAATAATTGCCTGTTTTCCAGAATTGGTTGGGTGAGTATAAATACAATCGTTACAGATTATCGTAATAAAAATTTGCGATTTACCCCGGAACTGAAATTATTACTAGAAAATAATAGCATTACAAATTTGTGTAAACGCACTATCAAAATGGTACATCAAAAAAAATTTAGTTTTACTGATATAGACTATATAACATTATCTATATTATGTAATAGTATAAAAATTAATGATTCATATGATGATGAAGAAATATTCACATTTGTGAAATATATAATCATATATTTACTGGATCAATTCTTCGTGAAAGATGTTACTTCATTGATAACTGAATATATTATTCATACAGACATTATCCCATTACTTTAGAAATATTTTTTTTATTTAACACAAATATGGACGGATTCTTTGATAGATTACCATATGCTATTTTGTCTTGATTTTTTTTTAATAATTCCATTGCGTATTCATGGGTATTATGAGATAAAGATTTCCATACGATCAAAGAAGGATCTTCTTTAATTTCGTCGATAAGACCAGCGTTCATTGACGCCCATCTACTTTTTATTTTTAGTAAATTGTCAGGTATATACCTGTATATTTCCGTATTTGTAGCACCGAATGTTTTGAATAAACCGTTCCATAAATGATCCCAATGTATGTTGGGTGCGTTATTTACGATAATATTAATAACTTCGGATGTATTAACACCTGAATCTACAAGCCTGTATGTGTCATGTTCTATATTGAATAGATAACCCGCATTATACGGGGAATATTTAAAATCATGTCTGTAATAATTACACGGTATAGCGTATAAAATTTTAGCGGCCTGTAAATGAGGATTGCTTTGTAAATACCATGCCGTATCAAGCGTTATTTGTGGTTGTACAAATCTTAAAGCTTCGTCGTTCCCATGTTTGATTAATAAATTTATGTTTATTCGATCTGGGTGCGATTTAAGTATTTCAAAAGCTCTTGGGTTATCGTTCATATGTAAATGATACCATGACACAAGATGTATATTATCTTGTATTATATCAATTACTTCATCGTTTGGATTTCTTGATAATACAGACCAATTTACGAAATGTAAATTATTGCGTATTAAATACAACGCCACGTCAGTATCTAAAGCGGACATTTCTCTCCAATAATATCTATGATATTGTCTGTATATCTTATCAGAATATATATCTTTTTTCATTATAGCTTTGTATAATGATTGGCTACGGGTTTCTTTTTTAACCAAGTTTTTTATGAAAGAATGCGCTTCTGACAAAGAAAGTTTTTCATATAATCGGTTGTTAATTATAAATGATGTGGCATTTTCATTAGTACAGAGTGTAGGCAAATATAATTTATTGGGATCGATCCAATCACGTAACACATATTCATCAGCGTATTCGTTTATTATATTTTCTACACACTCTGGTAACATTATATATAAAATATAATATACCTATAAATCAAAAAAAAAACAAAAATTGAATTTAGATTTATTTATATCTAAAAGATGATTAAATCTATCGATTTGAACGTTTGCGAGCTTAAACAACAACCTGATGCTAAATTACCACATGCTGATCATGTGGCGTGGTTTGACAGGAATACTTTTGATGGTTATGAGTTTCTCAGAACTACAAATAATACATTAGCATTTAATAACGTTAGAACAAGTTCTAATAGTTATTACGATATGATTAAATACGCTTATGATAAACATCTCGGTATCCATTTATATCCACAGGATATTTTATTTATGGTTATGGATTTTGTTATAACATCGGTAAACTTATTGCCTGAAACATATCGCAGTATGTTCGTTAATCACGAAGGCAAGATTAACAATAAGGTTTGTCTGGATGATCTTGTTCCAACTGAAGAAAAGAAACTATTTGATCTCGTTGTTGAAAAATTCGTAGAAAATATCAATAATACTTCTGAAAGGAATGCTTTAGATATTTATGAGGCAAATTTCAGTTGTTCTACTTATTTAGACACTGTAATTTCCAAAGCAAAAATTACTTCATTAGTGAAATCATATTATAATCTCATTGCGTATTCGTTATGCGGTATTCCAACTGTACATTTTCACGGATCAGATGAAGATTGGCTATTATTAAAAACAAAAGTTACTGCTATGGCATCTTCATTTAATGGCGATGTTATTGGCGAGTATATCAGAGCAAAATTCTTACCAACAATCGATCAATTAATTGATTGTAGAAATGGTACTGTTGATAGAGCATTTTGGGGAAATATTATGAAAGTTTCTCGCAACGGATTCGGTTCAGGGTCATATGATAGTTATGATGGATGGATCATGGATTTCTTTCCAATTATTAAATTGGAATCCGGAAAATTGGTATATCATCAAAATTTAAGATGCGAAGAAATGATTACCAGTTTATCAGACACTCCTGTAACCTTGGAGATGCAAGGTAGAAAATATGAAAAAAATATGATTTCCGGATGTATGGGATTCTTCCAACATGAAGACAATTCCGTTGAGGCTGTACGTGGTTATTCACTAACAAAAAGATCAGTTGAGGAGTTTATTAACTTCTTCAGTATTGTTTAATTATTTTTTTTTGACAAGAATTGATACGAATTTAAAAATGAAAAAATATACTGTTTAACACCACCTGAGTTTTGTTTAACACCACCTGAGTTTTGTTTAATAATGAGTATACGCAGAAAAGTAATTTATGTCAGAAATTTATTAATATTTTTAAGAAATAGATCAAAAATTATGGATGATCTATTGTCTCACAAAGATACGATAATTTTTGGTAGTGCTTTAATGTATAACGATATAGGAACATTTTTAAAAAGCGGTTCTGATATTGATGTATGCGTTAAATCTTTACATTATGACATTTCTTTTATTAGCGATAATAGAGCGAAAAAAATAAGATCGATGAATCCTCGCAGAACCATTAATTTGAATCGCAAATATATAACACATCTTGATAGTAAAATAGATAATGTTCAATTAAATGAATTCGTTGAAAAAATTACATACAATAAACATACCTATAATGTTAAAATACAGGTGTTATATGTAAAAAATAGTCCTTTTAATCATATACGATATACATTACAAGCATGGTATGTTTGTAATATGCTAATGTGTACGATGGGAGTATTCTCAAAGGGCGTAAATTTCTTATATTCACGTTCTGATGCAGTTAATATTAATCAAATTATGGATGATTATGATAATAAGCATCTGAGATTTTCCCCAAAATTACACACACTTATTATTTATAATGGTGTTTCAATGCTATTAAATCGTACAATAAAGATGATCATAACAAAAGGTTTCCAGTTTACCGGAATTAACAATGAAATCATTAGAACACTCAAACAATATAATAATAAATTTGAACTTATCCCGACCTCTAATCGCAATAAATATATTTTATTTAGGAAAGAATTAATAAGATTCTTTCTGATTAGGATTTTTGGTCAAGATGTTACAACAATAATATATGATTATGATGATATTACAAAAACATGTCTTTACGATAGAGTATTTGAAATTAAAAGCTATTCGTAATTTTTTTGTCAATACTAGTGTTTTAAAATACGAAAATATTGCAAAAAAATATGATTTCCGAATGCATGGGATTCTTCCAGTATAAAGACACTTTCATAAGGCTGTCTGTTGTTATTCTTTGACTGAAAAAACAGTTAAGGAATTTATAAACTTCTTTAGTATTGTTTAATTCGATTGAAAAATCGCTGAATTTTTTGTTAATTCGCCATAATTAATTTTGTCAGTATTTAGCGATAACAGTTGAATTGCGTAAGGATGCGTATTTCCTGATAAATGTTTCCATGATATAAGTGATTCATCCATTTTTATCAAATCTATTAGATCTTCATTACACGAAGCCCAGTTTTTACGTACTTGTACGTATTTTAACGGGATATGTTTAAATAAACTAGAGTTAATTTTACCGTATAGATTAAATAATAATTCCCAATAAGCGCGTGTAAACAACTGTTTATAATTTATGATAGCATCATATATGTCATCCAAACTATGGAAATAAATTAAGTTCAATATTTTATCTTCCGAAATGTGTCGAAACTTATATTCGGCGGTATCATAATAATCGAGCGTTTGAATTTTGTCCATATTATTTATAACTATTCCCATAATGCCATTAGATGAATTATGAACACCGATAAGATTCCATTTGATTTTATGAGGAAATTTTAAGAACAATTTATGTACATTATTATTTTTATTATAATGAAGATCTATCCATGAAATTTTGTCTGTATTTTCTCCCAATAATTCAATAGCATAATCACTACTATTTCTTGACATAGCTACCCAATTAATGCGATTCGCATTTCTCCGTAAAATATCGAACGCTATTGAACTATCATATGACGATAATGACATCCAATAAGATTTCATAATTTGTTTGTTATTTTTTTCGTTAGATAAAATATGATAAATTTTCATATCATTCGTTTCAAATTTTACCAAGTTGTTCATGAAAGCATCTATCGCTTTTTTATCCATATATTTATATAACTTCTTATCCAAAATAAACATGGCAGCGCTCGAATTTTCACCGATTTTATCGATATGTAATTTTTTTTCGTCTACCCAATCTAATAATGTAAATTCTGCGTGAGTCATATATACATGATAAAAAAAATAAGTTTATACCAAGAATTTATTCGTCATCTTCATCATCATCATCATCATCGTTTTCATGAACTAGCTCTTCAGCTTCTTCATCATCATCGTCATCATCAGTTTCTTCTGCGACAGTTTCTGGAACAACTGATTTAGTAGTCTCAGTAGTCTCAGTAGTTTCAGTAGACTTAGTCTTTTCGCGTTCAGCTTTGCGTTCTGCACGGTAGCGCTCGAACAGAGACAATCTACGATTCATAGTTTCATGAACTTTATTAAAGTCCATACCACATACATTGTGAATTTGCTTCAATACATGAAGCACCATAGCATCACTAATAGTGCGAACATTAGATCTTTCTACTGATTCTCTTAAGCAAGCACCAATACGAAGAATAGTTTCATTAACTACCTGAACACCAAATGCACGAAATTCATGACTGATGTTAGTCTTAAGACAGTTAGCGCGAAGTTCAGGATCTGGTGTATCTTGAGCTGATCGCATCTTAACGCTACGACAAATATCGGTAATATATTTCTTGAAATCCTTTTCGTCTCCATAAGTTGGATAAGCAGGACATTTAGCTTTTACACGTTTACCAGAAGCCGCTCTAGTTTCATCAGCTTGATGACGAGTAAACTCACAAGCTTGGAACCATCTTTGAGCAAGTCCATAACATTTAAATGTTTTAATAAATGGAGCAACTGGTACATGTTCGCTAAACATTTCTGATTCATGAAGAGCATGTCTTAATTGAACAGTTGTTTTCTTCTCCAAAAGACAATTGCTGATACCATTATATGCAAATTGTTCAATAATACAATCTAAGAAACTAGCAATAATATAACGAGTATTACCACTCAATCTAGTGCATAGACGATTAACTAATGCCATAGCGCGATCCCATTCGTCGTATACATGACTACCGTCTCTACGTGCTACATAGCAATCTTTAGTAGCAACGAAATCACTCAAACCATTATAGAAATTTGGATCAAATGATCTATTAAATTCTTCCAATACGAAATTATCATTATTAGAAGCCTCTCTTTTTGCAGATTGATAAGCTGCTTTAGTTTTAGAATCCATATTATGTAGGAAATTTCTTTCATATTGTTCACGAAGATTAGCCATATGTTTTGCTTCGGCATCACGAATAACAGATAATACTCCTTCAGGAAGTTCATTAACTGGAATTTGCTTACCTTGTTCCGGCATTTCGGGATTAGGATTTTCTTTAGTAGGTTTAGGCTTTTTAGGGCGATTAGCAGCTTTAAGAATGGCTGCGCGAACTTGAGCTTCACGAGGATTCAATGATCGGAAGCTCAATACTTGTTTAACTCTAGCTGATCCAATACCAATACCAGTAATATCAAGAGATGTTGGTCTAGTATTATGAACACGATGTTTAGTAGTTTTACCCTCTGTCTTTTTAACTACTTTTTTAGTGGTAGTTTTCTTAGTGGAAGTCTTTCGTGGAGACTTCTTAGCAGATGGTTTACGTGGCGATTTTTTAGCCTTTGTAGCTTTCTTTACAGGTACATCGGTTTCTACAACCTCTCCTTTAAGATTATTTACGGCATCGTTAGCCTGTTGACTAAGATTAAGTAATACACTTACAGCTGATTGATTTACATTCACATCAGTGATTTCCTTAACAACAGTTGTTGTTTTAAGTTCATCGCTCAATGCGGGTAATACAGTTGATTTCTTAGAGACCCTCTTAAGTCTGTTTGCCATTGTATACTACGATATAAAAATCAGTTTTTGATAGTTTAATATAATTTATTTATTACTGCCAATAATTAAGAAAAAAAATATAAAACAATTATTCCTCGTCGTTATCTAAGTTCATTTGTGTAATATATTTACGATCATCATCATTTAACTCAATATTATCAGATTCCGGTTTTTTTTCTAATGGGTCATTCACTACAATAGGATCTTCTTCATTAATAATATCTAATACTTTCATATCCAGATCGTCTAATTCATCTTTACTTACATTATCACGTGGAATATCAGATGTTAATTTACGAGGCGGCGGAGAAGGAGGTTGTGTTTCTGCAACAGGTTCTTTAAATGTAACAACCTTCTTTTCAGCTGGTGGATGGGGTGGTATTCTATTTTGCGGTACTAGTATAGGACGAATATCCATTGGTGGTTTTTCATTCTGCTTCAGGAACAGATATACAACGAGAATAACGAGTGCTATAATAACCAGAGCTAATACGATATATGCTATATTCATGTAATTTGGTTTTACATTTTCTTCTTCCTTTGTTTTTTTCTCTGTTTGAGGTATCTCAAACTCGTCATCATCCACATCCATTTCTCGCATTAATACTTTTGGTGATACTTTACCAATAGGATATTTGCTCTTCATATGAGGATCTGTAACATGAGGCATAATATTAACAATATCGTCTTCCGATGAATTATTCGGCATTTTAAATATATCATCTTAGGTTTAAATCTTTATAATAAATATACACAGCGGAATGGATTTATTAAAAAATAAAATAGCTGATGCCGATAATATAATTGTTTTATTTAATGATTATTACGATAGAGCAGCACCTTTATTAGAGGAACATTATAATGTCGAATCACTTATATTAAGCAAAACTATTAATGAATACAAAGATTTAAAGACATTATTAGTCGATGCTATTAATAGAGAAAATCAAAGTATATCTGATATATTTGACTTATACACAAAATATCAGAATTTATTTTTAATGATGGAAAATGTTATGAATTACATTCATAAACCTTATTTACTGGCTGAAAATATAGATAATAGTTTATTATCACAAACATATAAATTGGAAACAGCTGATTTACTTTCCAATTTATCTTTTCAGTATAGTTTATTTTCAAAAAAACATGATATAGATGAAAAATTACTAGAAGATCTAAGTAATCGTATTATGGCTACATCAAACGACAATAAATTGGAAAATCTACAAATTGAATTCAGAAAAAACAAGAACACTGTTAGTTTATATTCATCAGCAATACAAAAAATATTAGACACAGATCCAGTTGATGGAAAAAAAACGGATGTATTTAGTATTAACGCCATGATAGAATCAGATAAAACATTTTTTATGGAAGGTACTACAAAAAATACCCTTTCCAGAAAATATCGCAAATTACACAATACGAATCCTCCGATGAAAACATTTGGATTCATTCCTGTTACAGAAAGTATGCCAATAGATAAATTAGCACACCTAATGATAAATAAACAAACGAGTGGTAAAATTAATCTTGCTAAATATGCAGTTGCTAACAATGTATGTTTTATTAAACTTAATCATGTTGTATTTGAACCCGTTGAATATGATATACGTAAAGTAGTTATTCCAGAGGAAGCAAAATTGTTTCAACAGCCCTCGGAATACGGAATAACAGAAAAAACAATTGAACAATATAGAACAGTTAATCAGCTACCTGAAAACAAATGGAATTTTGGATACGAAATAATAGGTAAAACTACAGCCAATTTATTTTATGTTATGGAAACTATTGATGGAGTAAAATACAGAGCACTTGCACCATGGATGAAAGCACAAGGACTTGGATTACCATTTTTCCGTGTAAAATCCCTGTTAAATTATATCCAAGGAGATAATAATCCTGATCGCGTATCTAATTATCATCAAGCAACTATCAATAAAGCGATTCCTAATATGTTTATTCCAAGAAAACTAGATATGGAAAATATAGATTACAGTTCGCAGGATGTTAACATCACATTAATTCAAAACGAAGTATACGTAAATTTAACCAATACAATTAAAACAATAATACAAAAGGAATACAAAAAAGGTATACGTAGTGGATATGATGTTAACAAAATATTACATGACCCACGTATAAAAGAATCTGTACATTCATCTATGCTTAATATGTTTAATATTGGTAGTAATGTTACGAAATATGAATTCTCAGCCGGCGCTTTTCCGTTTCATGAAATACTTTCTGCTTATGTGGTTGATCTACAGCAAATGTGTGATAGATTCATGAGAGAAGTTCATGACGGTTATAATAGAAATCCTTTATCAGCAGAAGTGTTCGAACAAAAGGATAATTCCGATGTTATCAAAAAAATAGATAGTATTATTTTAGCAGTTGTTCACATGCTCATAACAACAAATGATAATATTTACGCATACATGAATTACAAATATATGATATTAAATTTTTCATAATATAATGTCGGATCCATTAATAGTTATTGAGGATAATACGGAGTATTATATTTTTGAGTACGCAATATCCGTTGTCGTGCTACTATTCCTCTTGTATTATTTCTTTCGTGAAACATCGAAACCAAGGAATCACAATAATTGTTCTACAAATACGAAAAAAAAACAGATTGAAAAACCTAAGAATGAAGAAAATAGTTATCCGTTAAAACAAGGTGTATATGGTGAAACTGTTACCTATTTCTTTGATTCAAGTGATGATCCATATGCATCCAATTGGCGTGAAGTTAATGGCGGTATATATGTGCGCGATAGTGATAAATGGGGTGATATTGTTAATAAACCAGTAGAAGAAGATCAATGGGAAAAAAGTGCATTAAAAAATATCGTTTATTACGAAGATAATGGACAAGCGTTAACTCAAAAAATATACAACGGGTTATCATTACAAACTATGGAAGGCTATACTAATAATCCAACTAATGATCATCATTAATTACGAAGGAAGTTGTTGTTCATAATGGAAGTAAAAGTACTTAATTTTTGATTTACGAATGCGTTCTTTCAATTCCAATCGTATTAACTTACTACGTATTAATGTACAAAGAACATCAACATTCATCTTATCAGGAATTGTTATATCTAATTTTTTTGCTAAATTACGTAGATAAGGTTTTGGTTTGAATTTACATACTGTACCTTTTTCTATAAGACGAGTGTCTTTATGTTTCTTAATATTATGGATTGGATTACGTATTTTAAATCTTATATGTACTCCTGTTTTTGATCTTTCGTCATAACCAATTATCATATCATTTTCGATATATTCTTGATCATGTTGTATATAAGTTGGATCCTCTGTCCATCCTCTTTCTGGATGAAATACTTTTGGAAATTTACTTATATAATGACCAATAGGAAGAAGTTTTGATGAAACTTTTTGTATGTGTTTTGCTTTCTTTTTTCTACCACGAAATTGTTCGTATGAATCTTGTAGAATTTTATTATATTCTTCGCGAAATTCAGCAGGTATCCATACATTGGAAGTTCTATTAATCGATGTTTTTAATAAATTAATAACACCACTTGTAGCTAGATCTGACGTATCATCAGGACTAACATCCTCAATATTTTCTTCCCGTTTTTCGTACAAACTCAATGTTTTTAATTTAATATCTTTTGCTTTTACAGGTATAGCATAATCTTTATATTCTCGAAATATGCGTGGTTTACTTGTATAAGCCCACATAACAAGGGAAAGTAAATCATAATAATATAACATTTTGAAGTAAAATTCATGATACTCATTTATTTCAAGATTTGGATCTGTCCATGCTCGAAAAACGTATTCTACACATTCTTCCAAAAACTTTACGTGAAACGTAGTACCGTATTCACAAACAACGTTTTCCATATTTTCTAAAGATGTATCCAAATATTTTCGGTAAAATATGCGACGCTTATCATTGTAATCAAAATCAATACGTTTAGTATTCATGAAATGACTTATATTGATGCTATTAGAATATCGTCGATGTTTTGTTCGATAAATAACTTCCATATCAATAACAGGTTCATTGTTTACTAAGGGGAATGCTATATAATATTGTTCATTGTCTATTACGGGTACTATCATACATGGTGTTCCAATATATATAGTACGATCCGCATTATCAAATAAATTATCGATATAATTTACCTCCGTTTTATTTACGAACGGTTCTATATGTTCATTTGACGGTTTCCACAATAACATGTCGATTGCGGAAATGAATGATTCCTCTGTAAACAGGGATGTATTTATATCATTTTCGTATTTCAAAGGATCGTCTTGTATTATTTTGAACAATGTATTATGAGTCCATACTGGTGATACTTCTATAAAAAAACGTTTTATCATAAAACGTATCGTTTCTATTTCTGTTTTTTGATGATAAATATTAAAGGTATCTGTATTAAGTTCTGATGGTTTAAGGTCTTGCATAATTTTTTTATCTATATTTGGAGCGAACTTGAGAGCGTCTAATGGATCTGCTTCACCTTCTGGTACACGATTTATGAGTTCACTATTAATAACGGAATCAATTGCATTTTCATGTATTACTTTTTCAATTTGTTGAATTATCTTATATGATTCTATTTTTTCGCGATATTTTTCTTCTTCATAACTCAAACCATATACATTTTTACCATTCACATTCTGTTTCACAGGTAAACAACTTGTATATATACGAACGTTTACTTGTCTGTTTTCATAAGGAAGATCTTTATGGCTATTTTTCCTTGTAGCACGGCCTCTAATTTGTACTAACATTGGTATATTATCTGGTTTACTCATGATGAAAACATTTTGTATGGCCTTAATATCATGACTCTCTTTCATTATTTTAGACCCAATTAAAACTGCGTATTGGTATCCTCTCGCATTTTCCGGATTATTAAATCGTTCTATTGATTGTTCAATATGCCCTCTATCTATATCACTATGTATTAAAATATATCTCGCAGGTACATATCTATGACGAAAATCATCGGACTTTTTCTCTTTTACGACCAAAATTTTCTTTGATGATCCTCCTGAAGGAAAAGGATCTCCGAGATATAAAGCAACATACTTTACATGCATAGCTCTTTCTTTAAATCCCATGTGCAATAACCATTCGCCTAATCTTGGAGCAGAATGAGGCACGCGTATCAATACAGGTTTGTCTTTAAATTGTGTGTTTAATAATTTTGATAATTCGCGCAAATATCGTGATCTACCTTTTAACAATTCAACGTGTATGGCATCGTGGTTGACTAAATATTGCCCATCCCTCACGCGGAAAGTCATAAGATCTTTATCATCAGCTCTCCATATATACTTACGTTTTTTTTGCACAACCAGTATGTTTTTATTTGTTGGTTCCTTATCATAGCCTCCAGATATTTCTTTAGCACTATGTTTCGATTTAATTTGACCACATGCGGCACATAATGTGTTATCACTACTACCGCCGTTTTCATCAACAAATCCGTTTTTCAAAAGCACTTGTTCAATAAATAACACACCTGACATATGTACAATATTATGATAAATAAATGTCTTACCTCCATTGTTTTTAAGAACATTGATAAGATCTTTCATCATAGTGGCATATTTCATGGAGTATTTTTCTAGTTTACCTAATGTCATAGCATCGCCAGTTATTTTACCGTTATGATAATCTAAACCATATTGTAATTTCCATTTATTCGAAGCATTCGTAATTTTCGCTTTTACAACATTCGTTTGATATATACCATCGCCGCCGTCTGGGTTTTCTATAGCGAAATCGACAAGATATTGGCTGTCTTGTGATAATGCGCCATGATATATATTTTTGTAAGTGTTGTAGTGAAAATTACTCATTGGACAACGTGTAAAACGTAAATAACTAATTCCTGGAATTTGTTCTCCGACCATCGAAACACGAGGATAATATTTTGGATTTACGTCGCGGACATAACTAACACGTCCTTTTGATAATTCTGCTATTTTTTCTATTGCACCAGGTTTCAATGTTTTATCAGCAGTAAAGAAATCGGATTTACGTAATCTTTGTTCTGCTGGAAGCAGTAAATTCAATATATCAACTATTTCTGTTGGGCTATTATTTATTGGCGTGGCACTAGCAAACACTGCTCTGCAAGTGGGTTCTTTATCCAATACTGCTTGAATAGCAATACCCCAATTGTTTTTCTCGGAACTATTATAAACGTTATGTATTTCATCGCAAATTATGAGAGAATTCTTAAATTGTGATAATAACTCAGCGTTGTATTTGATACGTCCGTCGTTTATATGTTCTACTATTTCGCGTTCTGATAACGTGTTTATATCAGCGGATGATATAAATATATGATTTACGAAGGACTTATATCCATCAAACTTAAAGTATCCATTGCCTTTACGATTGCTGAATCTCTTTTTAATTTTCACCACGAGATCCTTATATCTATCAACATCTTGTTTGCTACCTTTTGCAGCTATATGTCTAAGTTTATCCAAATGTTTTTTTTCTGATTTTGTGAGAAATCCAAACTCCGGGAAACGCAACAATTCATTCTTGAAAATACGCTCGGAAAATCCGATGATAAAAACAGACCCTATTTGCATTGATCCAGCTTCAGTTTCAAGTTTATAATTGTTTATAAAATTCATAGCAATAGATAATGCGCCAACACTTTTACCGGCTCCTGTTTGCCATTTCATTAAAAGACGCTTATATGGTGTATTTGGATTCATATAATTACTAACAAACTGCTGATATGAAGACAAACGTAGATTACCGCTGCTTTGAATCGCATCTTCTAATAAAAAATGCGGTATTATTTCCTCCATATGTTTCATATTTTTTGATTCTGAGGAATTAGCACGCCATCGTTTATTCCAATAAAATTCTTTTCTAGTCATGATATCTTCAATTAAATCTGGATCATCTTGTTCTAAATATGACATTATATTGATTATAATGTAATTATCTACAAAAAAAAATGATTTTAAAACTCATTATATCATTATGACTATTTTGAGACCTGTGCTAATAGAAGATATTAAAAACATAGAACTTAGACCGCCTATCAATGTTAGATTCACGACAGAGGAACATATACGGATGTACAATATTTTTATTCCAGCTATTTTAATACTCATGGTACCTTTATCATTTCCAAAAAATTTTTATATTGAAAAAAGAACTGATGTTGTTTTCGGTCCATTTAATTTTTATATTCTCGAAAAAAAAGAGAGAGATTGCAATACTAATCCATTGGAATTTATATGTATTGAAATACAACACAGTAATAAAATATTGTTGTCTGTTTTACATATGTTCTTTATCAATTTTATCTCTTTTATTTTACATGATTTCGGAATAATAAAAATGGTTTATTTGACAATATCCATCATATTAACAGGAATGATCGTGTTAAATTTACACAATGCGTATGAAAATGGACAACAAACGTTTCCACAATACATACAATTAATTGTACTTTTATTATATTGCGCGTGTGATATTATTTATACTCTATCAATAATAGTAAATTATATTATTGATAGAGTATAAGTAATTACTTTTTCTTTGCAGGAGATTTCTTTTTCTTTGCAGGAGATTTCTTTTTCTTTGCAGGAGATTTCTTTTTCTTTGCAGGTGCTTTTTTTCTGGGAGTTCTTACAGAGGATTTGAGTTCTTCCTTGATTTCTCTTTTTAGCCTTTCCCTTTGCAAATGTTTATATATGTCATTAACATCACCTGTTTCGTATGCGTCTAACATTTCCAATATACTTTTTTTCTTTGGTGCGAGATTATTTTTCAGGATGAAATTTTCTCTTGCGAGATCTGACATCTTTTGTCCCATTTCAAACTGATTATACAATTGCATATTATTATTCCTCTCGACTCTCCTTCTTTTTTCTTCCTCGTCATGTTTACTTTTGTCAGAAATACGTTTTTGTTCTTTCATATCTTCAAACAGCACTTGATAAGCTTCTTGATCAGATATATCGTCTGGTGTCAAACCAGTTTCTTCCCGAAATGTTTTCAAATCGTGAAATCCACCACGTTTAAGCATTATATATTATAGATATTATTTAATATATTGTATATAATGGACGAAAAAAAAGTCGCATATCCATTACAAACAACTATTCGTGAATTAATAGAAGAAAAAGCATCAGAACTACAAAGCTACGGAAAACAGGTATATAACAGCACAGAAAATTATAACAATTTTTCAAATGTGATGGAACATCCTGAGTTCCGCAAATTTATAGACTCATTTCTTGAAAATAAAGATATAGGTATAATTTTTATTGAATTATATAGAGAAATAGAAAAAAATTTTCCTAACTTTGGTCCATATCAAAAAATAGGATTACATAAGCTTATAATGGACGATAGGGAAACTCGCAGTTCTTTAATAAACGAATATTTGGATACGAAAAGGATTAGTATGCATGAGGATCACGTTCCTGATAACCGTCCTTAGTTGATTCATATGCCAAAGAATTATCTCTTACGTTTAATTTTGTGGAAATATTTCCAGCGCCTACTCCTTCCATTGCACTATTAAATCTAATTCGTTGTTCTCCATTATACGTGTTTATTGCTTCTACAGGAACACTTTTTTCCGTTTTTTGTACAGTAAACATTTCATCTATCGCACTAACCAACTCAGCATTTTCTTTTTTTGTTGTTAAATCAACTACGCCATCGGGATAAAATATAATTTCCTGATCTACTATAGGAGCTTTCGGTTTGTCTAAATTCGACGGTATGGATCCCAGCATTCTTATCCGATCTTTTTTTGTTTTCATAGCTTTTTCATAATAGCCGCACGCGGGATTATTTTTATTATATACATATGCTATACCGTTAGCAGAAACAAGTATTATGATCAATACAATGATTACGTTTCTTAACATTATACTGTTATATAAATTGAAGTATAAAACAAAAAAAATATATTGTTGACATCAAACTAATCTGAAATTTACCGCTCCGATCTCGGATTTGATGTGCATTATAATGCTGAACAACGACGGAAACGCCTCATTTAGAGGAAGATTATTCAACTTATTTGCAACGTCATAATATGTGGCACCGTTTCTGCTGAGAACTTCTCTCAGTTCAGATTCGGCAGTCGAGATTCCTCCTATGCTATAAGCACATTCACCAGGCATTACCAAGATCATTATCTTGCTGCAAATGGGTATATCTGGTCTGCGATAAACAAGGGTTAACACATCAAATTCCCCTCTTGTGATAGGTGTGCTATGTGTCGGATCAATTGGTCGCAGCGAAATCGTTTCGCGAAGAACATAATCTTCATGATTTGTGGGACTTGGAACCGTACTTATGAGTTTCAACTCATACAGATGTTTTGCGGTTATTAAATTGTTTTTTGCGTCGTCCACATAGATTCCATTTCTCCATTTCTCCACGGTATTTTTCACATCATCCAGTGAAACGTTCATGATACCACGGTAAACAGGCTCTCGTAATATTTCGGAAAGATGCTGTTGCAATGGCGTAACAACACCACGGCGATTGATTGCATTAACGCGAAGAACCGAAATATTATCCATTGGTTTATTATGTGCTAAAAAAATCATTTTTTTATACTACACTTAAATAGGTTATTATGTGTTCATCATCCCAACCGTTGTATTTTAGAGCATAAAATACCTTTAATGCCAACCATTCTGGAATATTTGATGTAATATATCTTTCTATCAAATTCTGTTGCTCATCCATATCTAGAGATATGGCATAGTCAGAGTTAATAACAATTAGCGTTTTTGATGAATTACGAAATATTCTTAATGGTAAAGTGGAATCATTCCTCGTTATATAATATTTATTCTTTTTACCGAACGACACAGTAGTCTCTATATTAATCGTAGGTTTACTCTCATCGTACTCATAATCATATACATCTGGGTTATATTCACCTGAATAATCGTATTCTATACGCCATTCATTACTATTTTGGTCCATATGAAATCTTATATTGGAAACACCTGGTAAAGGTGTATTTTTAAAATTTATAAGTTCCGTAAGCCTATTTAGAAATAGACTATTTTTAAGTTCTGATAGCTCATTAGAGATGATTTTAATGCGTCTTTTTATATCGTCTTCGTTCATTATGAATAATATAAAATCAATATTTCATATCAATATTTACCACCAATTTGGTTTAATTAATTGCGAGTTAATTTCCATATTATTAATTTTATCTTGTATAAAACGAGATCTATTCAAACATTTCCATCTGTTTTTTTTATCAATATAATACTGTTCTCTATGGGGTATATATAAAGGAATCTGTGTATCATTATGAAATAGAGGATTTACTTTTGTGATATGAATAATATGCTTTTTTCTACTGCAAAACATATAGTATATTATATAAATTTAATTTTGAATATAATATAATATAAAATGCGTATCCGGAAGTATATAAATACGACTATTGATTTATTTATATCAACTGATATTTATTCTGCTGACATTGACACTATGTTAGTGAATAAATTGGAACAGAGATATGTTGGTAAATGTTTTGCTAGTATGTATATAACTAGTATAATAGGTATTCTACGAAGATCATCTGTTAATCTTGTTAATGATAGATTAGATGGGGCCGCATATGTTGATGTTAATTTTGAAGCTGAAGGTGTTATCCTTATTAACGGCGAAATTTTACACAACTGTAATATTATTGAAAAACACACTAATGCCATTACTGCCGAACATGAATACGCAAGTATCAAATTGAGAAAATCAGCTGATTCTCGTGTATACGATGTATTGTCTCCAAATATTAGAATTCCTATTATTATTGAAGCAGTGAGTTATATTTTGAATCAGAAAACGATTTCTGTATTAGCATACCCTTATATACCTACTTCTGAACCAAATGATTATTACTACGTAACATCTGTATTGAATCCATCGGACGTTGAGAAACTATCGTTTATTTATTCCAAAATTGAGGAAGAAGAAAAACTACATACAGCTATTTCAGATCAAAAGGAGTATACATTTTTCAAGGAATTAATGTATCCGTTTAAATCGCAGCAAAAATTTGACCAAGTACCGATCGTGAAACAATTGGGCTTACAAAAAAAATCCATCACTATGGAAAATCTTATTTCTATGGAACCTGGATATGTCGTTTATCCAAATGAGGAACATTTTTTAACGAAGTTTTTATATCATTCCGGGAAAGTTATGGATGAAAACAAAAACATTATTATGTCGGATCCATTTGCTGTTTACGCGGGTATACTTAATAAGTATTTATTTAATCTACATGCTCTTAGGGGATTTGTTGAGACTTACCCGACATTAAATGATATCAAGAAAATGTCTTCATATTGGAAAATTTGTTATTCTGCAAAGAAATAAATGATATAAAACATAAACACAAGATAAACATAATGTCTACTGTTCCTGCATTAAGGAAGTATATTAAAAAAAATATAGATTATCTGAACGTAAATGAAACAAGAGAAGTATTACAATTGTTAATGTCTTCAGATATAAATGATGAAAAAATACAAACAAAAGGTGGTGGTACACAAATCAAATTTAGCGATATGCCAAAACATATACTCGTTTCTATTAGTAATTTCATCGAAAGTAAATTAAAAGATAAGCAACAAGAGTTGAAATCTATACATGAAGAGTCAGAAGTTAAGGATGTATAACATATTTTTTTGTGCACCTTTTCGTAATAAAAATAATATAAGTGATAATATAATCATTAATGAGTCATGACGATGATATTTTGGTTTTACCATTTGGTGGTAACGGATTTGAAACATTTCTCGGTGGATTAATCGTTGAGACAGATTCGGAAGACGAATATCAAGAAACTGATCATACCACGGAGGCGGAAAATAAGGAATCAAAGGAAACTGAAGAGTTTTATATCAATAAAGATGTTGTTGAACATGATCCGGATGATATTGTTTATGATGAAACTAGCGATTCCGGAAGTGATTTGGAAGGAGAAAAACGTGAAAAGAAAGATAATCATGCATCTAGTAGTAGCAGCAGTGATAGTGAAGAAGACAATGTAATCGATTATGCTGAAGATCTCGACGCAACGTTAGATGACGAATTTCCCGTAGAAGGAAAAGATGGTGGTTGTGGAGGATGTAGTTCTGGATGCGGAGAGCATAGAGAATCGAATATAGAGCCGGAAGCAGGAATAGATGAAAATAAACAACAATTGGATATGTTAGACGAATATGAAAATATGGGATTTAATTCCGATTTTATTGATGAAGTTGCTGGCGGTAATGAGGAAGAATTTTCGTCAGAATTTATAGGTGTTGATACTGATGAAATCCGAGATGCAGACCAAGATGAAGCTAATGAAATCCGAGATGCAGACCAAGATGAAGCTAATGCAGACCAAGATGAAACTAATGAAATTAAGGTCAAAGTTAATGCAGACCGGGTCAAAGTTAATGCAGACCGGGTCAAAGTTAATGCAGACCGGGTCAAAGTTAATGCAGACCAGGATGAAGCTAATGAAATCCGAGATGCAGACCAGGATGAAACTAATGAAATTAAGGTCAAAGTTAATGCAGACCAGGATGAAGACAATGAAATCCAAGATGCAGACCAAGATGAATATTCAGGAGGAAATGATTTTGGAGAAGCTCTTAATTTGTATCTACAAGGAATACCATAATCCTCTAAACAATTATATTAAATTTATTATATAATGGAAACGAAACAAGGCACAATTAATTATGAAGATGCTGATCAAGTTGTGGGAGCTGCAGATCTTATGTGGAAAGCTTTAAAGTCATTAGTTAAAAAAGATCATACATTTGAAAAAAAATCAGACAACGAAAAATTAGCGTATTTTCGAGACGAAATGAAATGCAAAGATTTTATCACAGAATTTCCAATTGTATGTCGTTATATGATTTGTATGGGTCAGTATAGTCGCAAAGCATTTCGTAGGTTTCTGGATAAAATTAAGATAGATAAAAAAAATACACCGGCTGCAGATCAACGACCTAAAGGATATATGGAGGATTTATGGTTAAAACAACAAGCGTATTACGTCAGATATTTATGGGAGTCATTTCAAAAATCACACTTTAGTGTACAAAAGGCACAACAGGTATGGCGTGATGCATATACTTCTTTAAAGGGAGAAATCGATGATTTCCGTGATAAACACGAGGAGATAAAAGAACAAGTTGAGAATGAGAAGAAAGAAATTAAATCAGAGATCGCTAATGAATTTGTTCAACATGTCTGTAAAAATCCTGAATCAATTGATTCTCAAGATATGAGAGCTTTGCATTATATTCTTAAAAATAAACAATACCGTCGTTGGTTTTCAAATTGTCTGAAGGATATGATGACAAAAGTATCTCTTGTTCCACATTCATGTGGCGGAGTTGGCGTTGTTCCTGTTCAACCAGAGGAAGATAACAAATCGAAAGTAGTAATGATCGAAACAGTATCTGATGAAAATTACGAAAAGATTCCAGAAGAATTCAAAATGAGTAATGACGAACGTAAAAGATATGCTCGTATGACTGGCGGGGATTATATTAACTAGATAATGTATATATCTTTTTTTGAACTTAAAATTTGATAATATATTAATATATAATGGATCCTATTAATGTTTTGTTTGAATCTTTGCCTAATATATATGAATCATCTTCTAATCCAATAGAATTGGAATGTAGATTTAGTATCGATAAAAGAAAAAAAAATGGTATAATGCTTCAAAACGAAACTATAGCATTAGCCAAAAAGATTATAGCAGATCATATTGAAAAGGGAACGCGATGTGAAATAAATCAAAGTATTAACTTTATAACTAGTAAAGGGGATATTAAGCAGTTGAATTTTATAAACGGTGTACAACAAAAAGATACTGTTCAACATTATACTAAACAACATATAATAAATTCTATTCAAGTATTAGACGAACCACAATATAAAATATCGTGTGTTATCGAAAAACCTATTCCAGAATTTAAATTAAACGCGATAGATATGACACGAATTAAATTGCGATTCAGCATTTACATGGATGATTGGCGATTGGATATAACCTTAGTTAAGGAATCAGAAGGTGCCGACCCGTCTGAAATCAAAGCCATGAAGACGATAATGTTAACAGAATTATCTGTTGATCAATATGAAAACGCTCCATGGGCATATGCATCAACAATAGAATTCGAAATAGAATATATAGGAAAATCACCATCTTTGTCTTCATTTAAAACAGTTATTAGGAATTTTATGAATTACTTATATGCACAAGATTATCAGGGATTGATTTATAAAATAGCTATGACAATAGAACGTAAGGACGCTTCGAGATTTCGATCAAGGAATGGTCTTAAACAATTGAGTAATCAAGTTATTGAACTTAATAAAAACACATTTTTAAAGTATGTCTTTCCAACAATAACAGATTTTTACATCACCGATAAAGTAGATGGAGACAGAACACTTATATATATAAGTAATCAATCTTACGCAATAAATGATAAGTTGATTAATCTTGATTACATAGAAGATTCCGTGTATATATTTGATGGTGAATTTTACAATGGTAATGTTTATTATATATTTGATGTACTAGTGTGGGAAGGAAAAAATATATCTGAAGAACCATTTAGCACACGTATGACGTATTTCGAACAAGCATCGAAACAGTTTCCTATTGTTAAGACAAAACAATTCATACGATTTACTGAAGATTTTCAGAACCAAATTCGTGAATTTAAAGAACAAAAGAAGCCATATGAAACGGATGGTTTTGTATTGACTCCAGCAAACGACTCGTATAATAATATGAAAGTATATAAATATAAACCCGTATCGCATCTAACAGTAGATTTTCTTATTAAGAAATGCCCTGATAAATTGCTTAATATCGATCCTTATAAGAAAACTTCACAAACATTGTATTTCTTATATTGCGGTATTTCGAATAATGTATTTAGAAAACTTAAATTGGAATTAATTAAACACTACACAGATGTATTTCCGAATATTGACACATATAGACTACCACATTATTTTCCCTTTCAATTTCAACCTAGCAGTAAGCGCTTTGCGTATTTATTCTATAGTGATGATGCTAATCTCGATGATAACGTTGGAGAATTTCGTGTACCAAATTATCAAGACAACATATCAGATTATCGTTGGGAATTGGTACGTATAAGACATGATCGTAAATTGGAAGTCGAACGGGGTAATTATTTTGGTAATAATTATAAAGTCGCCGAACTCGTATGGATGGCATATCGTGATCCCTTGGTTATTGAATCTATGGATCTTAATGTATATTTCCAACATCATGAAAGTACTGCTCATTTAGCTTCACGAAGTTATAATAGTTATGTAAAAGGTAAAATAATAGAACCATTCAAACATGCTGAATACATAATGGATATGGCATCCGGAAAAGGACAGGATCTATTTCGTTATGCACAACTGGGTATGAAAAACTTAACATTTCTTGAAATAGATAGAACTGCATTAATGGAATTAATTACGCGTAAACACGAATTCGCTGAATCGCGTAAAATCACAAGTAGTATGGCAGTATTTGTTAACGAAGTAAATCTCAATAATAAATATAAAGATAACATTGACAACATATCCTCGTTAATATTTACCCCGTTAAATGGATATAACTTAATAATTTGCAGTTTAGCTTTCCATTATTTAATAGCAGATAAAGCAGCTATCGTAAATATTGGTAGGTTCATCAGGCATTATTTGAAACCAGGAGGACGATTCATATTCACTGCATTCGACGGACGTACTGTATTTAATTTATTATCGGAAACAGGTGAATGGAAATCACAAGGTAAATATCATATAAAAAAGAAATATACAACGAATATGTTTGCGCCATACGGACAACAAATAGACGTATTACTACCATTTAGTAATGATCAGTTTTACACGGAATATCTTGTTAATATAGAATATATAGCTGTTGAATTTGAAAATTTAGGACTTACTCTCGAAACAAAAAAAAGTTTCGGTGATTACATAAATGGTTATAATGGTAAAGGTGATAAAGCATTGGATGCAGATGATAGATTATATACCAGTTTATATCATTACTATGGATTTTATAAAGAATAATCATAAGTCCTCTGAATCAACATAATAAAATACCAATAAAGGAATTGAAATATATGATGGTAGCAATAAAATAAACATCAGGATTACTTTTTTTAATTTACTTGATTCGTCATCACTACTTAAATATAAACGTGTCTCTTGTATTTCACTTTCAATACAGAATCTTATGATTGCAATGGAATATTTACATATTAGATAATAATATAATGAGAAAAATATTGTTTCCCTACATTCTGGATCTAACTCAACTATTGTTTTCATTATATACGGCAGCATAACAAATATATAAGCATCGAATGTTGTTATGTAAAACACAATATTGTATAAGAAATTCATTAAAATAATATGAACATTCATTTTTTAATAGTAATAATGTCATTTAATTTATCACACATAAAGACAATTAAGAAGCGTAATAAAACGGCAGATCCATTGGATGAATTGATAAACAATAGGATTATGAATAAACAGGTGAATGATACTAATACAGAAGAAATAAATATTGAGTATGAAGAAGATAATAAATCCAGAATGGATGAACTTGACGACTTTCTCATCAAATCAAGTGATGTCTATGAAGAGCCCGAAGAAAAGATACCGAGAAAGAAAAAAACTACACGGAAAAAAAAGATAGTACCGATAGAAGATGATTCCAAAAAGACAAGAGGTCCTGGAAGACCTCGCAAAACACCAAAAAGAGAGCCAGTTAAGCGTGATGGTATTGCTAATAAGCCGATAAATACTGATCATATAATTGAATTCTTATATGACACTCCTATGTACATCAAGAAAATAATAGGTTTTTTTAAATCATTGGCTTCGAATGAAATACAATTTATATTTCGACCGGCTGAAATAATTCTTTTTGCGAAGGATCACGGCAGTATTAATGATATACGGATTCGTATAGATTGTTCCAAAGTTAATTACTATTATTGTGAAAGGGAAATAGAACTTGGCATGAATTGTAAAGACTTAGAATTAACGTTGAATAAGATCGATAAAGATTGTCTTACTATTTCTATACTCGCACTTCGTGAAGATGTCGTTCCGAAAAATATGATTATCATAACACAAAACGAAATTCAAATCGATGAAAAACATACTATTGATGTTATCGGTGATTATAATCGTATGAATGAGGAAGAATTATTTCTCGACGATAATTACATGTTAGATTTTACATGGCCAGGAAAGTATTTTCGAAAAACTATTTCAGATATTAAATCTATTTCCGGAAGAATGAGTATTGTGCAAAATGATCATGAAGCGCCATTGGAGTTCGAATATGTGTCTATTAATAAAAAAATCCAATCAAAACATATAGTAAAAAATCCTAAAAAAATAGATTTTCATAGTAGGCTAGACGTTGATTCATCATTTCGTGTTGATATAAAAATCGAACATATACGTCCAGTATCTGCTGCGCATATCGCGGATAACGTTATCATATGTGTCGATGAACATAAAAAACTCATGACTAAAGCATATTTAGATGAAGGAACTATTGAAATCAAAACTCTAACTCGCATAATAAACGATGATGCTGTTGTTTAAAAATTGAAAACAGCATGACGTTTATTAAACAATATGGAAGTTTGTATTGTGTTTATCGTTTTATTTGCAATCTTTTTATGTTGCTGTGTCGGGTCATGTAAAAACAAAAAACAAATCACGCGAATGGAAAATTGTGTTTATGTCATGAAAGAATTTAATAAATTTGTTGAATTTGTAATTAAAAATGATGTTAAGATCAAACGAATAGATATCGATATCAATCAAAAATGTTTTATTTATAGTGTCAATAGACACATTGGAGCTGATTTATTGTCTATTGATATAATCGACGAATTCAATAGAATCGTTGATTTATATTGTGAAAATTATCACGATGGTGTATATGTTTATACACATGAACAATCGGATGACATGCAATAAACTAGGTTTTAAAAACTGAATTTTATTTTTTTCATGATGGATAATCTAGGCTGGGCAGTTCTCATTAGCGCTCCTGTTGTAGGAATTTTAGGACTGGATTATTATTTTACTAAAAAAGAATCTGAAAGGGTAAATTTATTTACAAATAAATGTGTGGCAGAACTTAAGAAATATGAAGATAAAAAAGTATCTAACATTCGATTCGATCCAAATAGTGAGGAATTTATTGTGAGTACTAATGACTCAATTGGTGTTCGTTTAGGAGACAACTCAGGTATCGATACTGCACTCAGATCTTCTAGTAAAAAATATTTAAATGGTAAGAGATATTACAATGTTGATTTCAACGCGGTTAATGGATCGTTAGTTGACGGTAGTTTTGTAAATAACCAAATTGGAGAGCTGCGTGATGAAGTAATCGAATTAAGAAGTTACGTTCGTTCATTAAATGCTAGAATGACGACACTAGAATTTCGATCATCAATTTAATGATATAAACATATTATAGTTTTTTTATATGATGAATAATAAAGTTTTATTTGGTTTAGCAGCTGGAGCTGTTGCAGGGTTTTATCTATACAATCATACTAGTACTCGTAAAACCGAACCAGTATCAATAGATAAACAATTGGAAATACCTTTTTTTAAACTTCGTTCCAGAAAAGGTGAGAAATTATCTTATTTATGTTATACTCCTGCTTCTAATATTATATATATTTATACAAGTGAATTTGGTACATTGCTTGAAGATCATTTAATTAAACATTTTGAGCATTTAATATTTGAATCTTTAGTTAATTATTTAGCTACTGGGCATAATGTGTCTATTGAAGCTGATTACACAAATATAAATGTTAATGAAAAAAAATTGTCATTGCAAAGAATTTCAAAACAAGAAATAACAGCGAAAAATACTGATTCAAATCGTATGGATAAATTTGCAGAAATTTTATTATTTATTGCAAGTAACGAACAACAAGATACAAAACAGGAGAACAACGTACAACAAGATACAAAACAGGAGAACAACGTACAACAAGATACAAAACAGGAGAACAACGAACAACAAGATACAAAACAAGAAAACAACGAACAACAAGATACAAAACAAGAAAACAACGAACAACCAGTTGTACTCATGGATAATTTCGATTGAATATAAATGATATTAATTACTAGACTAATTAAAAATGTATTAAGACGTATTTGTATTATACAAAAGGTTGCTGGTATATTTCTATCATGAAAAAGTTATCAGAGCAAATAAGTACTAAATATTAAAATAACTGTTTATATAATGAACAAGGAAGATATCGCAATTATTGGAACAATAGCAGGTTCAATTGCTGCATATCATTTATATAATCACTATAAGAAGAAAAAACGGTTGAGGTATATTAGAAACTTACTTACATTAAATAAAGGTAAATATATTATGTCAATTGATTATTATGTAGACACTGACACCGTTAATAGTTATTTTAGTAATGTTGCATTAGCATATGCAGATACAATAGTAGATAATAATTTAATAGAACAAATTACGTCCGCAATAGATTTATGTTACGGATATTCGTCCTATCATTATAATGGTAGAACAAATGTTTGATTAAGTGTTAATCATCTTATAGTATGGATCTTTGGGAGTGTACGTATCAATGTAATCAAGGACTGGAAATGATTCGAGTGATCCGAGACTTTCATTTTTTCTACCTCCCGAGGCAACAAATTTTTTTTTAAAACTGTTAAGTAGTTCGTACTCATTGACAGATTCCGTGTCATAAGATGCGATACGAGACCTTGCTGATTTATTTATACGTGTAAGTGTTTTGATCTTATTAGTAAATTCTTTAATTTCATCCTTTATTATTTGCATCATATATTCGTTTTTTATTTTTTTGAGTTTACGCTGTAAAACATATATTTTCCTTTCATATACGTTAATTTGTTCATTTCTATTTTTAATTTGTATATTCATATCATATTCGAGTTGTTTCGAGTTCATTATATATAAAATATTATGTTTTCATCTTTTGAAAGATATTATTATATCGGTACCAATGGCCATAAAAATAATTTTCTGTTTGTAAATGTTAAAAATACGATGTGGTACAAACAAATGTGATTGGTATTATAATAAATTTGGTAGAGCAATATCGTTAAATCAAGATATCTATAATTTTAAATATATCGTAATATATATTGAAACATCACGAGAGGGTAATCTTGATATAATTAAAATTATATTTGAAAAACGTGGTATAAGTCGTGAGTATTTTTATTTAAGCATACAAGACGATATGTTCTATATATGAGAGAGGTTATCAAGATACTGAAATTCATTACTAAACCAATAAATACAGATAAAATTAATGATATTGACGAAGAAAAACTATATGCAATCAATGAACGTGTTGCAGCATTAGTGGTTTTACTTGATTGTTGTTTCGTTGAATATATGAAATGTATTAATGGGCCTCCTGTTAATATATTTCCAGTATCAATGCCTAGATTAAAATTTATTCTATCTCTGATAGAGAATAATAATTCTACCAGAAGTATGGAATTGATATCAATAAATAGTTTATTTATTCAACTTCACGAAAACGAGTTTGTGCGTGATATTAGAGACGACCCACCATTTTATATGCGCGATACACGTTCATCAGAAGAATTGGACGGAAGCGTTAATGAAATTTTACCTATAGTTAAAATACTAGTAAATAAACTATTGAAATTATCTGCGAAAAATGAAATCAATAACGATAATAATGTTAAAGTTCACGAACAATTACGCGAAGAAGTTCCCCCTGTTGTACAAACAACTTAAATTCCCTGATGTAATAAACAATATCATTATGGATTATATCGCATATAATTGCTTCAAATATGAACAGATAATAAAATTTTATCCAACAAAAATTACATCAACAACCTATAACTATTTATTCGAGAATAATACAGATATGATGTTGATGCATATACAACGCAATAATGTATCTCTTAAAAAGATGTTGATCGCAGCATATTTATGTTCGAATCCCTACATCTATATTCAAGAAATAGAAAGTAGAATCAATGTAAAATACCCAGACCAATTATATAGAGCATTATATGAAAATGATAAAGTAGATTTGTTTCGTAAATTGCCGGAAAAACAATATCATAATACTCTATTATATTTAAATAACGGATATTTATGGAAAGATATACCAGGATTTGTGTTTGAATGTGCCGTAAAACGACATCTTCAAACACATGAAATAGAGCTTTGTCAGGATGAAATTATAGTACCTACATTTGATGTAATAATGAATAATTTGGAAGAAGCAATAGAGAATTTGCATTTACTTTGGCCTACTCGTGATGAAAAAACAATAGAATTAATTAGAAAATATCAAACTACTACTACTATTTGTTACTCTCATATTAATAAAATTGCTGTATTCGATATTATATATGAAAAACATATTCAAAAAGCCGAATTTTCAAGTTATATTTATGTTGAAGCAATGATATGTAATAATCGCGAATTAATGGTACATATTATGGAACATTCTGATGAATTCGATGATGAAATTTGTGATGTATATTTTAAGGAACTGGTATGCGGAAAGTTTAATGAATGTTTCGATTTAGCTATGGAATACGGTTTTCCAACTTCCGATATTATGCTTAATAAGGCAGCATTTATTAATGAACTGGATTTTGTTATGAGATATTATGAAGAAGGTACTATGCGTGAGATGTTAATAAATGCTATATCATCTGACTCAATAGATGTATTTGAATTTCTCATATCAAAAATAGAAAATATCAGTTTGAGTTTAATTAAAACAATATGTTTTGAGGTTGAAGATTGTTATGATATAACAAACTATATAATAGAAAATGGGTGGCATCACTTATACGGTTTACCAAATTTATCTGATGATGACTGTTTAAGAATAGTAGATATTCCATTGATAAAAAAAAGAGATATAATTAAAGTTCGTCCAATTGTTCGGTAATAGTCTTTGTATTTTTTTTCACGAAATCTTCATTAACAATAAGTTTATTGAAATTAGTACCAGCATAAGGACTTGCTCCCATGACCAATGGTCCTGATATACCATGAATGCGATCAATTAAACCATTAATGGCAGCATCTTGGACAACTTGAACAGCTGTTTGGAATGATAATCGCAATGTTACATTGCTCATCTCACGTAGCTGTAATCCAGTTTTCTGAATACTTGTTACTGTACCAGAATAAACCATCTCATCAGCAAAGATAGCACAATGAACTCTGTTTAAGTTCTTTAAAGTTGCAACTAATTGATCTATAATTTTATTTCTTGCTGCGGTAATACCAAAGATACGTTCAATTTCCTCAACTGAATCACTTTGTGTTCTATATGGATCAATGAAAGGATTATTCAATATGGCTGGCATATTAGTACCGACGGTATTGATAGCAAATACTTTTTTTGTTGTCAAACTACCATCTTTTTGTTCATATGTACGAATAACATTTACGATAGATGTATTTATAATACCATCTATACCGCGAACAATGACTTCTTTAATTTTTTCCATCAATGGTACAACAGAATCTTCATAGAAGTTTTTACTATCTTTGAATGCAGTATTCCTTAAATAACATCTTATGAAAATGACATCTGCATTTTCTGGTGTATGAATTATATATACTTCTGGATGATTTTGTCTTATGCGTAATACTATATTTTCCAATTTAATGCTACGTAATATTAATTCCTCTTTGTCAACTTCATATCGGATACACCATTTAGCAAGATCATTTGGAATAGTACTGCCAAAATTATGTTTCTCGATTTGTCGAATAACCTTTTCTTCATCGACAAATCTTGGATGTCGAGGCTTTCCGTATTCTTCAAAGAATATATGTATTGATGAGATAAATCTACTAAACTTCATCATTTCAATATGATTAGCAATTTCTTGCACTTTAATTTTATCATCCTCATACTCTTCTTTTACCATAATTAACATATGTGGGCTAATCTTCTCTGTAGATTTGGCGCCAAGAATTTCTTTAATACGAGTAATTTCGTCTGTCTTAGTACCACCTTGACCACCAGCTCTATGCTTGGAATCCAAAATGAATTGCGTCATAGGTTCACTAATACATTGTGCTGCAAGAATACCTACAGCTGTACCATATTCAATCAACGATTTTTTGTATACATGCACAAGTTTATAAATGATAACATCGAGTAATTGATTAATTACACCTTTACTAATCAGGTAATTTACCGATAAATAACTACGAATTAATATTTGCATCATTTTCGTTGCGACAATGATATGCTTCGGTATTTTCTTTTTTAATCGTTTTTGCAACGAATTCAAAAATACGTATCCAATATTATCACACAATTCGTTAACAGATTTAATAACATACGTTGGATCAAGTATTTTTTTACTGTCGTCTAATGTCTCTACTTTTGAAGAGTAGTTAAAAACTACATCATCTATAAGTCTTTGAATATTAACAGGCATTTGTTTAGCATTACTAAAGATATATTCCTGTGGATTATTTCCTTCGAATCTGAAATGCATACGTCTAAAGTAATCGCGATCTTCTTGTATTTGTCTAAATTCTTCATCTAATATTTTTTGAATATTGGCGTTATTAAACATTTGATTCATTGAAGATGCCTTTGCATGGAATTTTTCTTCTAGTTCTTCATTAGAAATCATAATAGTTGGAAATTTAACATACTCGGATTTAGCTTGATCGAGACCGTTTTCGCCATATAATGGCTGAATAACATTCATTCCCTTTGTTGATTTACGTAAATTATCGATACTAATTGTTTCTAAGTTTTTAATACTGATACGGTTTTGATAGCCTGTAATCGATGTACTCAATGCGTTAGAAATTAATCCATGTCTTGCTTCACCAGCTGTAAAAGGATATACATCATTAGTTACACCTTCTCTGAAACTAGAGGAAATATAACCTGAAGCAGATGGATGTGTATCATACCTAACAAAATATGGCGATGATCTACCCCATCCAACTTGTGGACCAAATCTATTACCGTTAATTGTATTGATACCAATAGCACCATTAATTGCTATAAAATTTGGCATTTTACCTTTGCTACCAGATAGAATTAATTTTAACATACCATTGGAATCCAAATGAGTATCGGACAAAATAGGTAAGACCAAATCATCTCCGGCAGACAATGCGTTTATTTGTTCATTTTCATAAAACATTTTTAGAGGTGTTCCAATTGGAGCAATAAGTTTTCCCATATCTAACCTCTGCGTAATTTTATCTGCTTCAAGAAGCATACTAGCTATACGTCTTTTAACTTCTCTCATTGCTTCTTTTGATATGTTAATATCATTTATTCCAACAGTATAACCGTTATATAGAAAGAATCTATGAACGATTTGCTGTAAATCATAAACAGACTGTAAAGCAACATCGTTTCCTAATTCATTTGCTACAATATGAAAGATACTACCTCGTACACCTTGTCCACTAATATCTTTATCCAGAACACCGGATATTAATTCACCTCGTCTGATAACAATTTTAGTATCTTTCGGATTGTATTTTAATAAAGCGGCGTATTGTGGTTTATACATAGACGGGGTTGCACCAGAAATATTAATCTTTGGTAATAATCTAGAGATCAATGATCTATTGTCGAAGATCTTACCTTGAAATTTCCTGTTGACTCCACGAGTAGTAATATCACTAAATAGACACATTGCATGCCATTTATCAAATGATAAACCATCCCGTGAAATCTCGGAAATACCGATAAGACCGTCTTGGAATGCACCAACTAATGGTGCACAATTTTGTGGTGAAATAAACCATCTTGCTACACAAGAAATTTTCTTTGATTCAATTCTTGACATAATATTTTGATTAACTATGGCATTCATCTGATCACCATCAAAATCTGCATTGAAATAATTACAGATAGACGGGTTAATACGTAATGTTTCACCTGTACTCATAACAACCACACGCATACACGAGATATTACTGAATAGTAGAGATGGTTGACGATTAAAATCTACAACATCTCCCGTAATCATATCACGCATAATAATATCACCAACTTGTAGTTGATAATTTTTCATGTACTCAACACGATGAGCGCTTCCGCTGGATTTTTTAATAATACGTTTACAACCAGGATAGCGATCAGTGCCGTTTAAGAAATATGTCATTAAACGGTTTATATTTTTCGCAGATACAGTTTCTGGAATTTCTAAATCACGCGCATGAATCATAGGAATACCTACTTCATTAACACGTAGTCTACTGTCGCCTGTAATAACAGAACGAATCATATAGTTTGTTCTTTTACCCATAAGATTATTACGAATGCGGCCAGTTTTAGATGTGAGTCTATCTGAAATAGATACAGGTGGTTTATTTGTATTAGTAACCATTTTAACTTCACCGCCACCACCACCTTTAATCATTGTATAGAATGTAATATCAAGATTAAAATACATATCGTCGAGTTCTTTTCTAATTAGCTCAGGCGAAGGAATCTCTTCCGGCAAAGCATCGTTAATTTCAACAATAGTTTTTAATAGAGCAGTCGTATCGGAAATATTACTACGTTCACCATTAATACGACGAATATCAGGCCTAATTGTGTTAGGTGGCACTCGTATAGTTTTAATAATAAATTTCTTGGGATGTGAACGTAATGGTTTACCCATTTGTAAAACAACGGAATCAGGTATTCTCTGTAGAACTTGTTCTATTTGATGATTATAAAATTGTAATGTTTTTATGTTTTTACCTTCTCCGATAGTTCTATAAAATACACTAGGTCTTATTTTATCTCTAGCTACTTGCATATGAGGTTTATTACAATGAGGGCATGATTTTACCTTCTTTACATTCTTAACTAGTTCACTTAAATATTTCGATGGTTTAATAACTTTCTTAATAGAAACAACGATATTACCGCAATAATAACATACTACTTTTAACCATCTAAGTAATTCGTCTCTAAATAAAGGCGATTTAACAGGATATTTAAGATCGTATGTACCAAAATGACCAGGGCAAACTGTTTTCTTATTACGACATGTAGCGCAATTCCACGCGTGATCCGTTGTACCCATATGAGGATCGTAAATACCCTCTGGTGTCGGTCTGGACTGTTTCATCATTATTTCTTTGTATAATACTTTTATATTTCCATCTTTTATGTTTTCTTCATTACCTAGTACATAAAATGATAGATCAAATACACGAGAAAAATAAGTAGGTCCTTGAGGCGCGTTTTTATACATTAATATACTAAATTGTTCAAAATTTAAAAAGAATAAAAAATTGAATCATTTTAGTTATATTATCAACTAACATGGAAAACATCACTTCTGCCGTTCTTTACGATGACCAAACCAGCATTTTTAATGCTCTGGAAATAAAACAATACCCTGGTCTGAACGTTTACTATCAGAGTGATGTTGTCTATGGAAGGATAGAACTCAGTTACTGTTCAAAAATTTTCATAAATCATCCGATATTTGATAGAATGCGAAACATTAAGCAATTAGGTGCATTACCGTATTTTATCAAGCATGCCAATCATTCGAGATATGAGCATAGTATTGGTGTTGCCTATCTATCAAGGTGTATGGCGTTATCATTACGTCAAAAATATCCAGAGATTACAGAACGTATGACTTTATTGGTCGAACTAGCTGGTTTGTGCCATGATATAGGTCATGGACCATTTAGTCATTCATTTGATGGTCTATTAAAAGATGTTGATCATGCAAGTAGAACATCTCATCACGAAGTTCGCAGTCAATTGTTATTCAGATACATGGCAGAAGAACTACGTGTGAAATCACCTATGTATGTTGATTTAACTTCCGATGAGATTAATTTGGTTATGTATTTTATCGATCCGTCTTCATATAAAAAGTATTTTGACGATGGAAAATTCGATGATGCTGCATGTAAAGACTATACAGTCTATCCTACATTGATTCCTTTTCATAAAGGGCTAGAACAAATCGTGAATAATTATGTCCACAAATTTGACACTGATAAAATTGATTATCTGTTGAGAGATTCATTTTATTTACGTTTTGATGTTTCCTTACATGGAAAAATCAATATAATGGACATGATAAAAGACGTGGCTATTACGGATAATATTTTGATGTATAATATCCGAGATCATCAGGCAATATACACAATGATTTGTCGTCGATTAGTGATGTATCAAGAATGTTATACTTGTCCTGATTCTATGGGCGTAAATGCTATGCTCACCGATGCATTGAAGATTGCAGACTCTGTCTGGAAATTCACAAGTTATGCGAACTTGGATGACAATAAATGTATTGAAAATTTTGTTAGACTAACTGATGACCTCATCATTGAAACAATTTCGAACACGAAAGATTCCAGATTAATTCACGCAAAAGAACTTATCAACAACATTTTATTACAAAAAAATATATATAGATATGAGGGAGACTATTCCTCTGTTAGCAACGAGACCAGATCCACTAAAGCCGTCGTAACGAGAATAATATACGGTGATGCTTCAATTCCAACCAGATCAATCCCAAGTGTTGTATATCATTGTAACGGGGATCGCGTGTTTAATTTGGAACAGTCTTCATTGTTCAGTTTGTTTAATAAAACGATGTAGATACAGCAAATTAAAAAAATAATTGTGATTTCAAATTATTTTTTATTTTTATAATATATAATGGATCAATCCTCAATAGCATTAGGAGTTATGATAGTTGTTACTGTTTTAGTACTATACAGATGTACTTGTAGACGTAGACAAGAAAGAAGGAGAAGAAATTGTTCAAGGGAAGGTATGAAATCGCTCGATAGAGTTAATCCTTCCAATGTATCGCATGATAAAGGTGCTCGTGTATCACGAGAATTAGACAAACAATATGATGCATTGATTGATAATGAAGGTGTATATAAAGATTACAATGCGGTTATTCAACGTTTAGCTCTAGAACCAGAAGTATTAGAAAGTCATGCAAATTACGCTGGTGATATAGGATTTTCAAATAATACAGCCTCGTCAATGACTATTAGATCAGACCCTAATGATGTTAATAACTGGGTCCTTCGTCCTCCAGTACCAATACCAGTTGGTGAAGATGCGCGTGTTGATACATCTGAATCGACTGATCAACAGCGACATAGAAATAGATTTCTCCTTTAAAAAACTTTACTAAAGAAATCGTTGAAATATTTCTGCGCAGATGAAATGGGTATATCATTCCATTTTATACCATTTTTTACATGTATAGTTCTGATACCATGTTTTCTACGTACGTCTTCAATATTAAATTTATCATCATCGAAAAATAGTATCTCATTTTTTTTAACATTAGGATGGTATTTTAGTATCTGTGATATCATATGTGCTTTTGAACTAAACTGACCATAGTGTATTTCATTAAAATAGTTTATTATACCAAGATTATGTGTAACAAAAGGTGCTGCACTATGAAATGAAGCAATATACATAGGAATATTATTCTTTCGCATGTATTTTAGTATTTGTAATGTATCGTTGTACATTACCCTTCCGTTCCACAATGTTAAATCGAGGTCGAATATTACAACTTTGAATGTCATAGAAACTATATTTTACATAAAAATTGATTATAAAAATTATATATAATATGCAAAAAGTATATAGTGAAGCACTTGGTAAAGATGTATTATACAAATCACCACTATTTCTTATAAAAACAGGTGGTAATATACAAAATCATGTTAAACATGACAATGAATTTAACATGCGTTTCGCTTATTTCCTAAATAAATTTACAAATAACTCAACTCTTATAATGAGAAACTTACTAACTAAATTTAATTCCAGTAAAATTCGAGGATACTGGAAAGTGGATAAGAAAGATTATATGGATGAAGTAGCAAAAAAAGAATTGCAAGGTAATTTAATACAGTTTCCGTTTCGTGAAAAGCTCGATGTAAATTTGCTTCCCCCAAATAATGATACAATTATCATCAAAGAATATAATGCAGCATTGGATGAAGGTTTTTATAACAAGTTGAAACATTTTATGAATTTGGTAGGCGAACCATTTAATCCACATACAGTTGAAGACATAGTTCATGAAATGAGTAAAGCCGGTTATTCCATGTTAAATATATACACACCTGATACATTGATGGAAATTAATCCGGGATATATTTCATACATATGTTTTAAAAAATAACCTAATTTAATACATTGAAAATTTCTTCATTATCACTATCATATAACTTTGACATTATAGCACTATAATACGGATGTGTTTGTGGCATCATTGCATATCCTTGTAATTTGTCATCAAACATGAACAACTCTATATGATCTGCATTTTTTTTATAGTAAAATTTTTCATCAGTTTCTGGTATAGTTATTTCTGATACTGCAAGTTTTACTTCAGAATATGTTTTACACATTGATGGTATAGCCATGTCTTTCTGTATCAATGGATGAAATAAAGGCGCATCATCTGGCGCACATAATTTACAATTGATTTTTTTCTTTACAATATCTGGTAAATGACTATGATGTATATTACAATCGATTGATGTTTCAGCAACAATTTGCAAGAAATTATTAATGATGATCATATTGTTTATCGATTTATTGTACAGATCCTCATCAGTAGTTTGTTCATTTATCTTACCATCTGGTATAGTGCGAGGATAATCACTTAAATAGATATATACTTGTACGTTTCTTTCGTTTTCTGGTAAATCAGCATGGCTCAAATAACGAATTGCTCTTGTAGCAACTTGATTAATACGTGCATAATTCCAAAAAGGTTCCATAATATGCACGTGTCTTATACGTTTCAAATCTATACCTTCTGCGACAGCACTAGACATTAATAATAAACGTATTGTTGATCCATCTTTATTTTCAGTATTATTAAAACTACTAATCATACGTAATCTATCTTCTGGTGATATGGCACCGGATAATATTGCATAAGTATTTGTTTTTGTTTTCATATCATACACATCTACTTCTTCTGCTGATGTTAAAAAATTACGCCATCCCATTGCATCGAGAATACGTGCGAATATACCAAGTCCTTCTCCAGATACAAATTGACTGTAGACTAAACCTAATTGATCCCTATGTGAATTTATGTTATCAATTATACGACCCATTTTCGGTGAGAATCTGGCAGTATTAAGTAAATCCTCGTTTGTTATTTTTGATATGAATTTTTCACGTGATTTTGCTCCTCGAAGAGGACCAAGGGCGTATTCGGGTATTGAGTAATTACTTATTTGTCTTGATTTTACGCGATATGTGCTTCCTCCTCCGCTTGATGATGAAAATCTGGAATCTTTAGCTTTAAATGTCATACGACGTTTATCTTCTTCGAGTTCTTGATTTCTTGCAACGGAATAAGAGGCATATTGTTCAATACTCATAGGAACTTTTTCAACAATAAATGGTAATCTTTTTGGAAATCCTTCTCTTTCCAATTCTTCAGGAAAATATAGATCGCCGTAATACGAACTCAAACCATATATTCTATTAGCGAATTTATCTCTGTTTTTAACACTGTTATCTGATCTATCAATAAAGTAATCTTCAAATTCGTCATATGATTCAGAAAATAATAATGTTGTATCTGCACTTTTATGTTTTGATACACCCATTTTTTTACCAGATCCTTTGGTTTCGATTCTATTGACACGTGTTTTAATTTCTAATGGCATAGGTCCTCGCAACATATTAAAACAAGGTACTAATTCAAAAGGATCATTTACTATCGGTGTCCCAGTTAAAAATATAATCTTTATATTTTTTGCCCTGATGATTAGATCATATAATTGTACCGCATTTTTTGATCCGTTCGTTATACCGTTGAAAAGATTATGAGCTTCATCAATAATCAACATGGAATTATCCAATGAATTTTTATCGATTAGTGTCATGAATTCCTCTAGTTTTTTTTCGAACATTAATTCTTCAGAGTTTTTCTTTATGTTTTTTACTTGTTTAAACATGTTACTCGCGTTTAATGATATAAAACGGAAGTGTTCGTCAGGATTTTTTTTTGCTATGGAAGATACAGTATTTCGAAAATTCCCTTCTAATGACTTCGGTAATAAAACATTAATGGGTCTACGTGGTTCATTTTCGCGAAAATAATCTGCTATAGCAACAGCTAAACGAGTCTTACCCGTACCCATAGTATGTACAAAAAGTAATCCCCTTATTCCTTTATTTCTCGTAAAGAATTCTTTTGGTATAAACTGATGAAAATGCAACATAGCTTTTATTTCATCTGTATATTCCAGCATTTCCAATTGTTTTTTAATGGCAAGAGGATAAGATGTACTATTGTAATAAGGCAGATCTAATGCATTATTTTCCATTATATATCAGATTCAAAAAAAAATATAACACGAATATAAAATTAACGACGTCTCTTGTTTGGTTTCAAGATGTTTTCCATCTTGGCAATACTGATTTGCATCTTTGACCCGTCTTCATTGATGAATAAGTGAGTCCAGACCAACCTTTTCAAATCAAGACGATGTTCCAAAGTTGCGTTGTTTCTCGCGTAATATGAATAAACATTATCGCCCTCGGTTTTCCGGTTCCATCCCTGTGGGACGGCGAACAACTCGTTTCCGTTTGGCGTTCCGATGGCGTAGATTTCTGCGTCATGGTTGAACATGTCATAATGACTGTCGTATTGATGCTTATCGCCAAGGAAGAATCTTCCTTCCGAAGTCTTAGTCTTGTTTTCATATCGAGTATCCTCCCCTGTCATTTCGAGAAATGAACTGGTTATTTTTTTGATCTCGCCAACAGGAAGTTCGATGATTTTTGCGTAAGTCACAGCTTCATCACACAACCAGTGTGATGGCATCACCGGAGATTCAAATTCCGCATTAAATCTGTGGGTGTTTTTCTTGTGTGTTGCGGATACAACTTTCCAAACGCTTTTCACAATCGGTGCTTTCACTTCCTCAGAAGGAATCATTTCGGTGTCGTCTTTTTCTTCGCTCATGTCAGCCCATGATTTTTTAGTAGCTGGAGCATCAACAGAAACCTCAACAGGCACCTCAACAGGCACCTCAACGGGAGCTTCAACGGGAGCTTCAACGGGAGCTTCAGCGATTTGGGTCATGATATACGCAACAACCACGTCAAGAATTTCACGATCATTTTCTGCGATCATGATAATCAGTTCGCGCAATTGGTTCTCGTTGAGAAAACCAGCAAGCTTTCTAATGTCCTGCCCTTCAAAATATTTTCGTTCCGATAGATCGAGAAGTCGAAGAGAAGCAACGATTTGCGCAAGGCCGGACATTTTTAAGCTCTGATAAATAAATAAAAAAAATCAATTTTTTTTTATATCTTCAATTTGACTACAGAGCGCCATGAATCATTAACAAATTCGTGGATTTGCTCTTTTATCAAATTATCAGGTCTATTGATATAACCACTTTTGATATTTCGTATCTCTTTTAACCTAGTAATTATAGACTCATTCATATACTTATTACTATATATAACTGTAGCTCTTTTATATATAGTTCTAACTATATCCATATATTGTTGATATAGGTCATCCGATTCTAACTTTTCATTGAATTCTTTCGATTTTGTATGTAATACTAAATCCATCGAATCATCTATATTTATATCAAGTTCTATATTTTTTGCCTCCTTAACTTCACTAAAACACTCGTCATTGAAGTCTACAGAATTACGAATAATAGCATTAAGTTCATTAACACATGACTGGTATTTGCTATATATATAAGCGAATACATTTGTATTCTTTTGTATGATGGTTATTAATTTATTATATTCTTCGTTGAATTGCCTTATGAATTTCTTTTCTATTGAATTATATCCTTTTCCGTAATAAATACGTTGCATATGATTAACTACTACTTTACGTGATTTTTTTGACAGATTATCTAACACATTTTCCAAGATATCACGACCATAGTTCTTATACTTTTTCTCCATTTTCTTTGCTATCATCGTTGTCAACCAATCAATGAATTGTGTTTGTGTTGCACTATCTGTACATATTTTTTCCGGATCTTTCTTAAACGATGCGGACATAATACCTAATGTAAATCTATCAGAAATACCATTAGTAATATATTTATCAGACAATTTGAATATGTTTCTATATGTTTTTGACATGTTATTGTATTTACTATAGTATTTTTTGCAATACTCATCAATAAATTTACATGCGTTATTATAGATTTTGTCTTCTGATCGTTTAATATCATCTTCTGTATCACCAGCGGGTTCAACTTGAAACGCTTTAGCATATGTAACGAGACGACTCAATTGTCCATTAATACCGCCTTTCATGTAATAATCTAAATCGATAGACATATTATTTTCCCTAACAGTTTCTGGAAATTCCATTCTATCACCAACTTTGATATCATTTTTACGACCACGATAGTCGTAATCATACATATATTTGCTAACAATAACATAATTAAAACTCTCACCGTTTTTAATTATGTGTCCTTTTTCATGCATTCTATCAACAAATCTATGTACACTTACATTTTTCTTATTTTTTCTATAAGTTGCAGTTTTAACGAATTCATCATCTGACCATTTTGTACTATAAATTTCGTCTATTTTATTGATGACCAATTCCATGATCGTATACAAATTATCGGGATTAACGCTATCCCACATTATTTTATTAAATGTTGTCCTCAATAATTTGGAAACACCACGTTTAATAACATCTAATCCTCTGATAAATAGTTTCTGGGGATAGAAATTAGGTATACGTTCATGTGGAATACCGTAATACTTTTTCTTTGCAGTAAATATCACAGGATATAATACTTCTTCATATGCCATTTGTAGAAAATCATTTTGTAATTCATCCATAAACATACCGTTAACACCTGTATTTAAAGGTGAAATCTCATTAAAAGTAGTCCTTACCATTTCTGTCCAATAATCTAATTTGGATATTCTCCCTGTATAATATGCAACATCATGTCGTAAAAATGCATCTTCCGAAGTAGATAAATAAATGGAATCAGTATCACCATAATAAACATGGCATCCTCTTTCTTCCACAAACCTTTTTGCTTTTTTGAGACTTTTCTGTCCATAAGTTGTAATACCACCAGCTACTTCAACAAGGAAGAATGGTGAGTTTTGATTTCCAGTTTCTCCATAAAAGGTGTTCATAAACACTTTTAATGCTAACTGTTTTGATTTGAAATAGTTTTCCATAAAGATAATATCATCATATTCATCTTTATGATTTTGTACGTAATCATTTCCGTTAGCTTCAACTCTTTCTCTTATATGTCTATACTTCTCCATTTCTTTTTTGACTTTCTTTCTTTCTGCAGCCAAGAAATCCAGAATATATCCATATATTCCAAACTTAAATTTTGGATTTGGTTGACCATCTATGTGTGTTTTAAATTCATTATTATGAAAGATGAACCATGCTTCGCATTTTTTTGGTCCGAATTGAAACACAACACGATGTAATTTAACACCTTTTTCATGTAGCGTTTTAGCTACTTTTTTATCCAATACGCAATATTCTGGTGAAAAATTGTAAGCACGAATAAGTGATGGATACAATGAAGCGAAATCTAAACCAGTAATAGGTCTGCCTATTTTTTCTGTTAGAAATTCGACAAATCTTTCGTCCAACACACCATATTTACTTATTACATCATTAATATTTGCAGGCGCTGGGCCTACATCATCAATTATTTTGTAATATTGTTCAATTTCTTCGTCTGTTGTATTTCTCCATTTAACGCAATCAGTATTACCTGGGTAAGATGATTTTTTAATACGTTCCACAATTGACAATTTGGAAGTTTTTAAACCGCGTTCTGGTGGAATTACATATGCACCTGGATACTTATGTTCGCTCTTTTTATACGAGACTTTTGATGAAAAGTTCAATCTGAACGGTTCTTCCTGACCGATTGCTATAGTAAGATTCCTCACTTTCATTGCGTTTGCTCTATACAAAGCATCGAATAAAGAGCAATATGCCATAACACTGACTTCTCTATTGTCCATAAATACGGATTGAGCTAGTAATAAATCCTGACATCTTTGAGCATCTACAACACAGTATTTATTTACTAACATGTTTTGTTCTAAAAGTTCTAGATATCTATTAATAGTAGAATCAGAAGTACCTTCTTCGAAATCATAATGTATACTGGATCCTGAAGTATCCCATTCGACTCCTTCGCATTTAGACAAATTATATATGTCATGATATATTTGAAACATACGTTTGTATGCCATATCCTCTTTGCTATTTAATCTGCAGACATCTAGATAATATTTCAAGCTACTCTTGTTTGATGTAGGAAACTTTTTCTTAAACATTACTCGAGTATCAACTGTCAAATATCCAGTCATAATTAAAGATAAAGGGGACATTGATTCTTCAGCAGAAATTTTTACATGTTCATTACGTACATTATATTTCAATACATTGTCATCTGTAAATTTAGCCCAATGTTTAACTGCTGACATTTTCTCAGCCATCGATGATAATAAACCTTTTGTTTGCGATGCTCGAGTAATTATCCAATCCCAATCGTAATCACCGTCATTAAATCCAGTAATAGATTCAGGACGCATTCGTTCAACTAATTCTGCAAATCCTAACATGATATTTTTCTCTGATCCACAAATTACTGTTAAGTAATCTGGGTTTGGTGCAGCTGGAAACATAGATAACACTATTTGTAATAACGGTTTCTTTTCGCTGAACCAATGATATGATATACCTATACAAGGCATTTTATCATCGAGATTTTCTGGTTTTGGTATATTACCATCAACATCAGAAGGCATTGTTTCAATATCCCAACACATAATTAATGATTTTTCTTTAAGTAATTCAGGTGTTATACCATCTGATGGTACCTGTAAGAAATTCTTAATATCTAATCGATAAGTTTTACCTTTTAATGATTCAAAATCATGGGAACGATATTTTGTTAATTTTGCCCATGAGCAAAATGTGGTCCTATAATTTCTACAAACTACTCTATAGTAATTTGATAAATCATCAGCATAAGTAGGATATCCTAATTTTTGTAAAGCAATTATAGCATCCTTTCTCTTTTTCGTTGAGTTATAATAGAAGCGCAAAAACTTTTGTTCCTGTTCATGGTATCCTTTGAATGGTTTGCCTAATTGGGAAGATATATGAGTATATTCTGTTTTCGTATCAGACAGCAACAAATCGCATACATCTTGTATATAAGTATCCAATGTATAGTCTTCGCCTTTTGATAATTTCTTAAATATATCCGAATTTACCTCCGGTATTAATACTTCGAAATAAGGTTTTATACCATCAAGTACTACGTTTACACGTTTACCATTAGTAAGACATCCCATCAATACTATTTTATACGTTTTTGTACGATTTTCTCTTATTTCTGTTTCGAAAACAATACTCGGTAAAAATAGCAATTCCTTGCATTCTTTTACTTCATTTGTAATGAATAAGTCTCTACATATATTACTTTTACGAAATTCTGCATAAGATATCACTTTTCCGCGAAATTGCAATGAAATATCCATAGAAACAGGTATATTTTCATATATATATTCAATTTTCATAAAAAAATGAAATTTTCTGGCCTATTTAACAGTCTTTTGTTTACTGAGAAAACAAACGTTCGCAACAAGATGTCCCAATATGCGAATGACGAAATTGCCCGAGCTTTAGCGCTGTCTTTAGAGACTGCGAATGAGGAGAAGAAGCAAAAGGAAAGGGCTGAGCAATGTGAATTGGACGAAGCTATCGCTCATTCATTGTGTGGTGTTGTTGACACAACGGAGGATGAGTTGAAACTGGCTTTGGAAATATCCAAGGCTGAGGAACTGGAGCGGAAGGAACGGGAACGGAGAGAACTGGAGCGGAAGGAACGGGAACGGAGAGAACTGGAGCGGAAGGAACGGGAACGGAGTAGGAGTGTGATTCAATCCGGTTCATATACTGTGGTGAATGACCGTGGAAATATGAATACTTTGTTGGCGGCTGCAAAGGAGCAATGGAGAGCAGCAAGCAAGTTCACGGGAAGCCATTCTGAGTTGACAATTGGAAGAGAGAAAAGGGATAATCTCTGCTTTGTCATAGCGTTGTTTAATATCAGGCCAGATATTTTCCGGAATATGGGAATAAACAACGCGGTGGAATTATTTATGAACCTCGGTGGTGGGAGAGCGACACCTCTTCCTAATGAGTTCTATGAGGATAAGAACATCGAGGAAGTGGCAAGGATCATGGGTATTAAGGTTGTGATTATTCAAAATACCGGTGCCACAATCAGTGGGGAATGGACGGACAGAGTTATTGCGTGTCATATCTATAACTCTTCAGGAGGAAGTAATGGTACTATCTATATCCCCTATGTTGATCGCTTGCACTTCCCGAATGGAGACGAGCTCAACAAGTGCCTGAAATGGTACATATAAGTTAACCTAAACTTCAAAAATAGGTGAAAAGGCTAGTCTAAAAGCTAGCCAATCCGAAATACGAGGCGCATTACGCGGTTCGTACCAGGGAGGTTATAACATTTCTTCGGCGTTTTACGGGGGAAGTGTTATTATCTTTTTTTGAAAAATGATTTACTTTATTGTTTTATCATGGATAAATTATTAAATTTACAGAGATCATTGAACGAAGAATTAAAAAAAATAATTTGCCAGATAGTAGGCGTTACTGATCCAATTCGCAGAGAACAAGCGGAAGAGGAATATAAAGACGTTAACGAAAAATTAAACAAATGTTGCGAGCAAATTAATATATTACAAAGAGAAATTGAAGAAAAAAAAATCGCTGATGAAATAGATAAATATGAAAAAAAAGAACAGAGTAAAATAGCAAATGAATATAAACAAACACATTGTTTAATCGAAGCTCTAGAAAATATGAATGTAATTAATTTAAGAGATGAAATTAATAGAAAAAGGGTTCGTGTAAGAAACGATAGGTGTGCAATAATGCGTTTAGCTAATGCTTTGGATAAACGGATTATAGTATATAATTTACACGGAGATAGAATAGATAGTATAGGAAATGGCGACGACCAATTAATTTTATACATATGGACGTTCACAAGAGAACCGTTATATAATATTTTCGCTATTGAAAATGAATAATTACCATTTTTCAATATCATACCAATTTTTTCTTGACCAAAAGTCAAGTAATTCATCATTATTTCTGGCTGTTCGTTGATATATAGGAGTGTCTAATGATGCTCTATCCGGGTCATCATACTGAAGACCATCATTATCTCTATCATAATGTCGCACATGTATATGTTTTCTCCAAAACGGTATTTCGTTGTTATTACGAAATGAACTGTTTGTTCTGTTTACATCTTGTGTTTCCCAAAAACTTATTTTTTGATAATCCTCATATGTCAAATCAGAAAACTTTTTTTCTTTTCCATCAACCATTGCTGACATTCTGGTGGGAACAAAGGAATTCCATCGCAACATATTATAACATTTGGATAAAAACTCATTATTAATGAATCGTAGTATGGCTACCCAATCAGGTTGCTCGTCTACAAGTGTATATCTGTACAAATTATTTTGCGTTGCAAATTTATGTACCCAAGATGGAATATTCCTTGATATATATTCTTGGGACATATCTGAACCGTTTTTTTGCGCAGTGTTGTACATTGTTCTTGTTAAATAGGCTATGTTATGTGTTGATGTAAATAGTTTAACAATATCGATATCAACAAAATTTGACTTGCATTCCAAATTATTCACTGATTTTTTCGATCCCAGTGGTTCGTATAAATGAGGTACATTCATAAGATCTTCATAAGGTATTACTGATGACATTATATATTAAACCATAAAATTTATACTAAAATACATTTGAAATCAAAAATACTACAATCTGGAGTTATCTTGTAATAAACTGGAGTTTCATATAATACTCCGAGCGTTGCCTTATGTCTTAATTGTACAATGGCTGTAGCATAAGTCTTATCGCTTGCCACATGTATTTTTTTTGCTATAAATTCCGTATCTTTTTCTAATGATGACAAATTTTCCGATAAATATTTTCGTGCTATTATTTCAGCGATACGTTCGTCTGACCATCGGTATATAAATTCCGCCCATATGTACCATATTAACAACATGATTATAAATATGAATAATGCGTATTTGATACCATTGATCATTTCTTTTTTAAAATTTTTCGTGTCCATGATATATATAATGAAAGAAAGTGATTCAAATTATTTATATATCATTACCGCTGTAATAATAGTATTATCATTATGGTTATTATTTCAAATATTTCATAAGAAACGAAATGTCAAAAAAAATAACCGTATGATATTGATAGATACACCAAACGGATTAATCGATATGCCAGTAAATTATATTTCAAATGAAATATCAAAAATACGTGATAATTTGAATTCGCAGTATAGTTGTTTAGGTGATAATATGCTTATGAAAGATCCAGAACTCCTATACAATGTACAACAATCTATATCTGGTTTACATGCATATATCATTAAAAATCCAAGTAATGATATTACTTTGGATAGAATGGAACAAAGAAATGCTATTTTGGATAGAATTGTATTTGACGGAGATTCAGAGGAATTCGCTCCTACTGAAATAACTGATAATCAAATGGATATAGAAGAGGAATGTCCTATGCCAATTGTTATTAAGAAACTTATACGTTATATTGATGGCGTGATAGATATGTTGGATAATGATTTATGCGATTGTGGTAGGATCAATTTTATACATTTAAATAATGTGGTAAAATGTCTTGACAAACATATCGATTCGTTAGGCGGTGTATATGAAAAAACAGAAATGCATTTAGTTCGCGAACCGAGAAAGTTGAATACAGCCGATAGATACGTTTCGGAAACAAGTATTCCGATGAATGAAAGTTGCGATGGAGTACAAAGACAATCAGTACGACCAGAAGAAATAGCTCGTTTGAGTAATCTTTCCAAAGTTACAACGAGTCAACTGATGAATAATAATGCTAGTTATGATGAAATAATGGGGCGTGCTACTATGGGAGATATATCATTCGAGGGATTAGTAGAACAAGATATTGCTAATTTTAAAACTCCTGGTCATTTAATAGGACAAATTACTGATGTTTCTGATCATTATACAGTTAATTTCAACTCATGTTTAGGTAAAGTTATACCTGATGAACATTTTATCAAAGAATGCGGTGTTTATGATATTAATCTTCGTAGGGCTATTAATGGAGATGCTAGTGGTATTATTGCTGGATTAGAAAATACTATGCATAAATAATTACTCTCGTGGAACTGTTTTTTAAATATCAATACATTTAAAAAAAACATACTTCTGTATTATTCAATGTACCAGAAAAATTATTTCATCATATAAATATTATGATATTCATCAATCTTTCCATTATGAATAAACGACATTGAATATATATCATATAATCTACCTGATACTTTTTTTGATGTATTGATAGCCATAGTTTGCAACTTTGTAAAGATAACACGGCATTGTTCGCGATAATAATTATTACTATTAATTACTTTTGGTAAATTTTCTTGCACCAAATCCGTTTTTTCCATGTCAACATTTTTTAATATAACATCAGATTCTAATAATAAACGACCGAATACATGCAAAGCCTTCGTTAAATAATAAGGTGATTCGTCATCATAAATTACTTTTGGAATAGTAAGATGTTCGCTTTTGATATTACGTAAGATGTTCTTTTTTTCTTCCGCAACACAGTTTGTAAGATGATATTTGTCTTTTATTTCGTCTCCAAACGTTTGTTTAGAATCCGTATATACGGGTTCCATATGTAAACTATTGATTTGCGCTGTGTAAATGTCTAAAGTACTCATTGTTATTGAGAAATATAATTCATTTTTTAATCGGAAAAAAAACAAAAAAATGTAGTCTGCTTAATAGTCAGATTTTTTCAGCTTTTATGCATAACTGATCTAGCAGAGAACATTTTATAATGCCTTATGTAAAATCAATCTAATTTACGAGATTTGTCCCAAAGATCGCGTACTTTAGTACGAGTAGAACCTTTAAATTATACTTCTTTGTCTTTGGTTCGAACGACCATCGTCTACTCGTACTAAAGTACGCACAAAGAAGTTGATACTAAGGTATGTTTTTACATAAGGGCTTTGTTTACCCTCGTATCACTAATGTATTTATTATATCTTTAAAAAAAAATAATATTGTTTTTGCCTATATTTTTAAAACGCGATTTTTTTGGTTATAACATATAATGACAGACGTTTTGACTGATTTACGATCACATAGAGTATATGACATTGCTATATTCGATCTTGTTTTATCGATAGTAGCCGCAGAATATATATTTCGTTATTTTGGATATCAACCATATACAGGAGCTTTATTAGCTATTCCCATAGGTGTTTTAGCACATGCTCTGTTCGGTATTGATACAGAATTAAATTATAAACTCGGTATCAGTAATAAACCTATAAGATAAGGAATTCCTATGTAATAGTTCGCATATAATGATAAAATAATATATATGTATAATTAGTTGGTCCTGGTGAATCGTCCCTAACGGATGAATCATTTAAGTTTTTCCATCCATCATTTCTTAAACATATTGCCCAGTAATGGCCTCCTCTCATATCTCCTGCATGTTCACTCTGTGCGACTAATTGATATTCTAATTTTTTTCCTTCAGGAGCATTAAAATACATTTTTTCTGTAAATGGTGTTATATCCTTTCTCTCATATTTTTTGATTACTATACACATGATTTCGGGAACAACAATTAGTCTTGTTTTCTTGAATTTCGATCCTCGTTTTCCACATTTAGAACATATGTAATCTTTATCTACATAACCAGTTTGTACTTTGATGAAATCTTCAAGGGTTCTTTGTTTACCATAAGTATTATCTATGGGGTGAAAAATAGGTAGCTGTTCTGTTTTCAGATCTGCTTGTACTTCAAATGTTAAATTATATTCAGTACGATCAGATGACATTTTTTTGCATTCATGACAATAGATTTCTGTGTTATATGCATGTTCAAATAAAATACGTATTTCTGGCATGGAGTCCAAAATTTCCATAATCATCATGAGACCTTCATGAGCATCTTCTTGTGATCCTAAACGCATTGTAATTCTATCCTTTCTTGCTCTAGATGCTCTGATTAACAGGGTCCACAATGTATATTGTATATTATCAACATTTGTACCGTTTTTTACGCCTTTGTAAAAATTATAAAGAGACATGGCAATAGGATTGTTTATAAAATGTAGCTCCGTTTTAATTGATTCCATCCTTTCTAGAACTGATGAACATGATAATAGACACTGTAGTAAACTATTAAAATAACATGAATTACCAAAATTAGATAAACCTATCCCATTGGGGATGTAAGCTTTATTATATTCCAATAAAGCTATTTGCTTTTTGTTATCTTCCGTGTCGGTCATAGTTTATTAATATATACATATTCATTTTTCAATTTAACTAATTACTTAAACTAACGATATACCACTTACCACTATACGTAGACCGACTATTCTATTGTGTGTTTTTTTTGATACGAAATCATACGGTATTACTCGTAGTTTTATAGAAACTTTTTTACCGATACATTCATGATATGATATTAGACGATTATTTTTATCGGTAAAGTTTAACATTTTTTTTGCCGACTTAAACGAAAAACCTGTATCGTCGAATGGTGTTTTATACATTTCAGGTTCTTCACCTAGAAATTCCAAATGTTGTCTTTGTAAATCACACAAACATTTGTAGAAATAATCATTAGAAGGGTTGTCTTGATTCTGATAAAATGCTGAATTTGGTGTTGCCAAATATGCATATATTGCGGATATCGTGGGATTTTTTTTTAACAACATCATAGGTCGCGGTGAATAGTAGAAATCTCTTTCGACTTCATGTGTTTTTATTACAATGTGTTTTTCATCTGGACGAGTTGGTCTAGGTAGTTTTACTGATAACAATGTTTGTTCCATATTATATTATATTGTTTTTGCATTTACAAAAAAAATAAGTGGGGAATTATTTGTAAATAAATACTTTTAGAACATCTCAAATTTGGAACCGTTAAAATCGTCCTTGTCGTAAGTTTCGTTACTTTCATATTCAGTATTTTGTGGATTAGCGATTTTGAGACCTCTTACTACTGGAGTATCTAAGAAGTCAAGATGGTTAACCATCATAACTCTAGCAAGTCGTTGAGCTTGAACGAGCCATGTAAGATTACGAACTAATTTCGTATTAAATCTCACGAAACCCAATTCTGCGCAATATACAACATCACCAACCGGTAAAGGATTTTCTGAAACTTTCCATTCTCTTTTAACTTTATCGTAATATTTAAGACCATCTGTACTAACAGGATCAGATGGAATGATAAATGGCACTTGTTTGGCGTTACTATCCCCATATAACGTAGTAACTAATCCTCTAAAATATTCCTCAAACCCTTTTGCATATCCGGCAAATAACAGAGATCTGACATTGTTATGTGTCAGTGTGTTTGATACGTCACTAGAAGCAAATGTAGCAAAATCAGCGACATTAATAGCAACACCGGCAACTTTTGTTAGATAACTACCCAACCACATTTTTTCGTATACGTTTAGTGGTGCACCATTAATATGTGTAATAATATCATTATATTGTGTAACAGTTTGGGCATCCAAATTATTTATTGCTTGGTTTACTGCTGCAGCAGCAACTGTCGCAGTGTCAACATCATTAGTCATTAAATTTCTCTTATATCTTGCTATTTCAATAGCACACTTTTTATATTCTTTATACAATGCTGGGGAAGCTCTTTGCGAAACAGGGTTATCAAAATCATTAAATATGGCCGTTAATGCTCTTTCTATTTCCTTATAACCTTTGCAAAACATATTTTTACCTTCAGCTTCCGTATTACTTGTTATATATTCTATCCTATGTTTATGTCTATCAATACCACCAACCGAATTGGATAATTCAATTAATAAGTTGTTTGCATCGACTTCATTTTGTAGCATAACTTCTACACATAACATACACCGTTCTCGTCTAACACTACTAAATCCAGTGGATCGTTGTAAATTTACGTCCGCTGAAATATCAGTATTGTCATTTAATCTTGTTAATTGTATTTGACGTAATAATAACATACTAGCATTATCGACCCAGTCGAGATTACCATCTTCCAAAAGTGCTTTTCTAATATCTGGATTATGCTGAAGTGCACCCATACCATGATTCATTACGGCTTGCGCATTTTGCGCAGCCGGATTACCCGCCGTTGCTACCCATTTACCACCCTGTGTAAAACCGGCAACGGCAGCAGCAGCAGCAGTTGCATCAACAGGACTAAAGTTTTTTATATTATTATAATCTGATACATTTATATTCAATATGTAATACAACGGATATATATAGTCTAAAATCTCTTGTTGGCTATTTTGGAATGTTCCTGTTAATGTAGTCGTTAACACCGTTTTTATAATATCATCTGTTAACATATTCATTTGATCTAATATTATTCTCTTTGAAATTAAACTGACTACATTTGTTTGTTTGTGATGTTTAAGTATATTGAGTATATGCAGTGTTAGTATGAGATATCTCATAGCTTTCATTGCGGAACTTATTGTAACTTCATTGTGTATATTAACGTGAGCGGTAGATGTTGGTAAAAACGGAGTAGCAGCGTTAAACCCGTCTATTGTAAATAATTTTTTGTAATCGTCGGACGCGGCAGCTGAGATAACATAATCAGCCAGGAATGAATTTATAATTTTTCCTTCTGTTGTTGCCGCATATGCATCATATGCGGCTTTAATAGCTGCTGCAGTGGCATTATTGTACTTGGTCGATATTGCTGAACCCAATGCAGCACCTACAACAACGTTATCTAGGACATTGATGTCATATGGTATAACAACGTTGACGGAAGTATTAGCTTGCGTAAATGACGCGTTAATTGTAGGATTATTAGCGACTGCGAAGAAATAAGTATTTTTGAGATAACCCACGCTATATATCGCCCGAAGCATCTTATACATATCTTTTACTGCTGTAATATGAGCATCTACATTAAAATTACTGGGATCACCGTATAATTCAAGGTGTCGTGCACGATTAGCGACTGCTAAAATCGTATTATTTTTCAAATCTGCAATGGAGGCTTCTGATGCTATTTTAATTTCAGCACCGTTTATTACAGCAAGATTGCTATAAATACTCGCATCAGTGCACATTGTAGGAATGATACGGCTTAAATGTCCATCATTTGAACCCACGATTGCCGCATCATTCGCATGATATGCATGGTTTATTGCAGTGAAAAATGTATTCAAATATGTAGACTCTCTAGCTATTTCGGCAGTGAATCTATTATTTTTGTTTTCGTTGCGTTTACTACTTTTTTTCGGCAATGTTATTCCTTTTGCTTCAGGAAATGCATTTATTGTATCAACTTTACCATCCATATTTGTGTATCCAGTATCAGGGTTTACATTAACATCAACTGCCATATCTTTTATCCGATTAATATGGGCGTTTGTATAAGCAGTATCATCACGCATAGCAATCAAAACTACATTCAAACCTGTTACTGCCGCTGTATTATTAATTTTAGTTTCTAAACTAGTTATTTTACCACGTAAGTCGCCTAAAGTTGTGCTCGGCGTATGTGCGGACCCTAATCCGTATTGTGCCATTGCTCTCTGAGCTTCATAAGCAGAAGGTCCTGCTTCAAGAGCCAAAATTCCTTTATATTTAACAGCGGTACCAGTATAAGTTTGTTCATTTGCTATTTGTACGGAACTAGTAAGTAATACTTTATGCCATAATTGATCACTTAAATATTTTGGCCTACCAAGTCGTAAGTTATCATTTCCGTTAAATAGGGAAGCAAGAAGAGCGTAATATTGTTTACCACGTAATTTATTTTCATTTGCTGTAAGAGCCGCATAAGGATGCACTAATAATTTCACCATAAGTTCTCTAGTTGAGTTACAATCATCATTCGGTTTAATAAATCTACCCGGATCATTAGTTCTGTCATAGGACGGTAAAACGAAATCATGTACCATGCGGTCGAATGTATATGAATAATTAAGAAGGTTAATAAATGGAATTTCTCTCATAAATGCATGCACGTTAATAGGAACAATATCCAAATCAAGAATATTATGAATTCGCGTTTCTGATCTACTTAATTCCAATTTATCATTAATCGAATGCATTGATTTTACAAATTCTATTTTTTTCTGTCTTAAATTTGGCGTTTCTGTAAGTTCGACTACTAAATTTTCGCGTTTTTTCGAGATATCTTGAAATTGAAACGGTACTAATATATTATTTTTTCCATATTGTTCATTAAGATGCAAGTATGTACTTTCACGTGTACTTTTATTTTCCCCAATAAATTTTAATAAATCAATAGAATCTCCGACGCTTGTGAACGGTGTAAGATATACATTATGCATTTTATTCTTGGCTTCTGCTAATGTGGGATTATCCACAGCAGCAGCAACAACAATGGCCGTACTAGTATTACCAACAGTATTACTATCAGCTATGTTAGGATCATTATATACAGAAAACAAATTAGAATAAACTGCACCATCTACAGCGAATCGAGCTAATGATACAAAACTACGTATAGTACTTGAATAATCTACCACGGATAATTTATGTTCATGTGAAGAAATGGCCATAAAATCTTGATAAATTTGTTTCGCTCCTGGAAAATGATCCATCGTTGGAGTAACATCATTTCTTCCCAAAACTAATCGAGCGGCATAGTTAAATTTATAAACATCACTACCGTGAGATTTTGAAGGTAATAACAGTTCAGGAGAATAATAACCATTATTTTTATAAACCCTATATTTATTAGCGCTATCAAGAGGTAAAAGTACATTTGAAGCAGGCATAAAAGGCATAAATCCATGTCTTTGTTTATAATCGTTAATAAAATCTCTTTGAATTTCCATGAAATATGGAGCTGTATCTTGTAATTCTTTATATACATTATCGCAACAACGTTTAATACTGGTGGCACGTTCAATTAACATGTTTAACAACTTTAAGAAATGTGATTTTTTATCTAATGAGTCTGGGTTTACAAATTCTTCTGACCCCTCTGAAAGTATTTTGGGATTTTGTTTGCCCACAAAGCTTCCATTAAATTTGTAATCCAATGAATTATTCATGTTGGAATTAGACAACAATGATCTCAATAGTTCTGCACGAGAACGTACAGCTTCAAATAATTTACTATAATAAGGCAAATTGGCTCTCATTCTTTCTCTTATGTATTCAGGAATTTCACTAAATCCTTCGTATGCATGTCTTTTGCGTTTCATTCGTTGATCTATAGCATGAGCATATTGTTTCATAACAATTACAGATGAATGCCATACAATGGATTCAGGAACACCAATATGATCACCGACATTTTTATCACCATGATATGAGTTTTTATTATCTGATTTTTTTATTTCCTGTCTTTTTAATACGTTGGGAAATGCCTTTCCTTGCAGAGTTTCTAGTGCAGATGCGCCGTTCATGAAATTCTCAATCAATGGAAGATAAAATTTCATCGTTCCATCATCGAGATTATCATTCAAATAATTATGTAATATCTTATTAAAACACATAATTAATGAATGCTGAGTCAAATTATCTCTACTCCAATCATTAATATCCATAAGATTCGGGTCGACTGTTCTGCTATAACTACCAGTAAAAGCCAAAACAGGTATAGCACATATTTGGTTTAATGCCTGTTTTTGATTATTATCTAACAAATCACCATTCGATAATATCGCTGCCAAAGCTTCTTTATGATCACTAGATCTATAATCTGGCTCAATTAATAAACCAGATACATTGAATGGAAATGTATATACATTATTATGTGTATATGATAAAAATGTTAAATCTGTATTATTACCCGCAGCTTGATGTGCTCTACCGACAGGATCCCAATATACATTTTTCGCAAATACACGATATAACTCTCCCGGTAAAGTTGCGCAATACTTCATAGTTTCTCTTAAATGAACGGTAACAGCTGGATCCAAACCATATCCATATTTATTATTAAATAATGCTTCGATTACATTTTCCTCAAGATACGTTATTTTTTCGGAACAAAGTTTCAGCAATTCAACCTTGGTTGCGAATTCGATACGAAGTTTATTAATGTTGGTTTTAACCATCTGTAATAATTCTGTAAATGCATCTTGTAAAGGACTAAAATCCACATTTATATCACCAGAAGAACCGACCGAAACTGAAACTAATCCATTAGGATTACAATGTAACTCTGTGAGGATATTCAAGAATGTGGCATACACAAGATCCCATTTAACTTTATTGAGAGTTGTATTTTTTAGATCGTTATTTGCGATTGGCGCAGTTAAATCAATATAGTTCATTGTATTAAATACGGTAGCTCGTTTATGAACCTGTTCACCTGATAAAACGCTGGCTATTTTACGCAACACGCTATCTTTATTGGTTAAAATTTCTGAATATTTTCCCGATAAAACAGCAGAATATTCATTTGTTAAAGTCCCCGAATTGTTTATGGCGCCTGTCAGATTACCTGTTTCGACACTATCCGCGAGTGATTCTATGTTGTGGAACGATAAACCATGTAATGTATCGTTGACGTCGGAAAGCATAAGACCTAAACGGTTTAATAAATACAATGGCGCAATAACTGTTTCATGAAGCACGATATATTTTTCAGATGTTGATGTCATGAGACGATCAGTACCTTGCATAAGACGAAGAACGGTGTTATATTGTTCTGCTGGAGTTTTACTTGCATTTAATTCACGTCTGTGATTTTTAATCGTTTCATAAAAACTTTTATACTTTGATTCGCCAGTTATTTTTGTATCAGGAGATACAACTGTTCTGAATTCACTGTCCATTTTTTTCCTCATTTTTTCGATATCATGAAGTAAATATGATACCATTCTTTGTTTACCTTCCGTAGAATTTTGGTAATCTCCTTGTGATATGAACTTATCAGATGGCGCTTTACCTCTACCAAATTGATCGTCCGCTTTGAGAATATCAAAATTGGTAAAATCGTTATCTGTATCACCTTCAGTATAATCACCTGTAAACCGTTTATTTTTATATTTAAAATACTCACTAATATCTTTGCGACGTAAAAATCCAAATACGCGATTGATTTCTAACACAAATCCATTTATGATATCTCTTACAGACGCTTTTGTACGACCTTTGTATGCATTATATACTCCGTTGATTGCCGTAATAATTTCTTTTATTTGTGATTCCGTATAATTTCCTTCTGACACATAATCAGTTTTATCAAACATAACACGGAGAAAATCTGACCAAACACCATCGACGGATGGTACAATAGATAATACCCAATAGTCTTCGCCTAATTTAAAATCATTACCAGTGCCTTCAGTTTCACGATTTCTGCCTTTTAATCCCATCAGATTACGATACCATTCAGCTAATAAAGGTAATCGAAAATATAATTCAAGTGCTTCAGGTATAATTTTTATATCTCTAACAGCACCTCCTTCAAAATCATTACCACCAAGAATTACACGGAGAGGATTTAAGCTATCACTATGTCTACGATCTAGAGTTGGTCTATGAAACAATCTGTAAGCGTCAACAACAGTCAATACCTTGCATACAATGGATTTAAGAGTCATTTCAAATAATAAATCAGTATCATAAAATCTATCAACCCAACCTGCGTGGTCATATCTCATTCTATCCCGTGAAGAATAGTTGCCATAACTCCATTTTTCATCCTCCGAATAATTATAAGGTTGTATGCTTGCCATAGCGATTGATGTATATTTACCATCATTTGTATACGTACCAGATAGCAATCCATACGAGCCATCCGGAAAAACATTGTCGCAAATTGTTTTCGCATCACCAGCAGCATTAGCAGAGGCAGTGTTATAAGCATAATGATGTTGTAATGAATATTGTAAAGTATTGAAATAATCATTAGCTAATGCTGTCGAAGCAACTCTATAATTAACGGGGTTGTTTACAGGCATATCAATATTAACCCCATTACCTGTAATTTGTTGGGATTGCACTATAGAAGGCGCAGTACCAATATTTTTCGCATCTTCTGGGGCGAACCCCGATGTGTAAGAAGACGCAACAATATAATCAATAATGTTGTTAAAGATTTGACCAGGTGTCATAAATGTGTCTGATAGAGGTTCAACATCGCCTAATTTAGCACCAACACTAGCAAAAGCGGACAATAAATTCTCAAGAGCATGTACTCCCATAGCTGCTTTCTTTGTCAATTTCAATAATCCAGTAATTTTCTTACCCCCATTAATTGAAGTAACCATTCCAAGCATTGGATTTCCTGGTTGAGGATGAGGTAAGATTTTTAATTCATTTCCGACAGCATTAATGGCTGCGCCACTAGCAAGAGTTGCGTGTTTGTTTTCCAACCAAACATAGTAATGATCATAATTACTTTTTACATCTACTTGTTTGTCTTCTGTTAGTAATCCGTTTATTTTTTCTGTCCCTTGAATTAGAGCAGCCTGACCGGCGTCGATACCACTTGGAAATGATTCAAATACAGCTGATAAATTATCACCAGATCTATCCGTGAACCATTTTGCGACATACTCAACTTGATCCAACATTTTTACAATTGAACGTACGGAATCCGGATTTTTAGCCATGCCGTTTGCAAATGATTTCAAATATAGATCTATAGCTTGAGCAGCTTCAACCATACCAACTTTGGCCTTCATTTGTTGAGTAAATAATTTTTTCAATGCTTCTTGATGACTTTTTTTGGTATCAGTATTAGCAATAGTACTCAACTCATGAGATAATCGCATATTATAACTATCAATATTGTTAATATTGGGAAGAGGAGCAGTAAGAGCTTTAGCTTCATCGATTTTGGTCAATAAATCTGTATACTCGCTCTTAATTTTGTTAATTAACCATCCTGCTTCTTCTCCGAGCATGTCTTCGTATCCTTTACCATATTCTTGTATATCAGCGCTGGTTTTTGACAGATTCGATTTGATGTTAGAAATGGAAATATTGTAATGAAGAACATTTTTTGCGCGATCAAAATCAACAAAACTGCCTTTGCCAAATGTATCATCCTCAGCACCGCTTCCAAACACATCAGAAGAAACTCTTGCTAAAGCATCCTTAATTTCATCTGGTCTTTGAAAATGTAATTCGGAGATTGAATTAACGATTTTATTGGCAAATCCATCAATTGTTTTGATAATTTCACGAATCGCATTATAAAGAGCTTTGAAATGATTTCCGCCAGGACCTTTAATAAGAGGTTCAATAGTTAACAAAACGAGTTCATAATTATTAAGGAATCTCTCACGTCTGTTTTTTGCAGACACATCTTTGTAATATCCGGAAAGCGCTTCATGTAAATTTTCCTCACTCAATGTATCTAAATTGCTAAATACTTTTGCAAATCTACGCAAATCATCATTGATAGGAATACTTTTACCAACCTCTTGTGATACAACGTCTGCTGAATCAACAATGATTTGAAAATGAGTGCGTAAAGTAGTGCGAAAATCTTTGAGTAGTTGAGTTCGGTATTCGTCGCGTCTCTCGATTTTTTTGCTCAATGATTTCTTCTCCCAATATCTTGGTAAGACGGCTTCAACACCTCCCTCTACATCATATCCACCTTTAATAGCTTTGGCGATTTCGGAATGTCTGTAATCATATTTACGAATTACTTCAGCTGCAGCCATTAAACGATCCAATTCATGGCTTTTTGGATTACGTTTCTGAATAACATCATAAATCCTTGCACGTAATTCCGAAGGAGTTTTAGATGCTTTGAAATCACGTACTGACATTCCCAAAATCTTCAAAGCTTTTTCGACTAAACTGGCTGTGTAAGCAACATTATTCATTCCCAATAATAGATATTGTAATCTATCTGCAAATTCCGTTGTACCAGAATCTCCTTTCAAATCAGAAACAACACCTAGAAAATCCTTATTCTCAGCAAGTAATTCAACTACACTTTTTCCCGTAGAGCCAATAGAAGAATTAACTAGATTTGCAACTAATGCCATTTGACGTTTGAGTTCGTTCATTAAAGCTACATGTAAATCTTCGATTTGTTTTGATTCACGAGTGGCCTTAGTATCACCGGTTTCCAAAGCAATGTTTTTTTGTCTATTATAAGAACTGTCTAATGCATCGTGTAAAGTTTGCATATTTTGCAATGAACGAGTTAAGTCGCTAGCAACTGACATGAATTCGGAATTTAATCCAACGAGTAAAGTATGCATAACTTCAGATACTTTTTGGCATTTTTCCGTATCGCTAGCATCAGAACGCACAATTTGACCGCCATAGTTTTTATTCAAAGCCGTAACTAAAACATCACAAACATGTTTTTGACTAGATGATGATTTCTTGAACGATTTACTGAATGATTTTCCATTCTTCTTATTTGGAATTACTTCTGCTAATTTCTCTACAACCTTATCAATGGGAGCAGTCCTGGCATATTTATCCGCCTGGATTTTTAGAGCAGAGAAAACTTCAGAGGCTATATTTCGAATAATTTTCTCTTTATGTTGAGAGTAAATCGAGTTCGCATAGTCTTCAAGATTAACCGCACCTCCGAGAATAGCACCGCCTTCAAAACTCTCGGCTCCACCAGAAACACCGACTGGATTTTTGTTGTCTGCAAGAGCGTTTTCAACGTTTTGAACAAATAGGCTTGGTTCGTTTTCAAAAAACAAGAAGGCGCTCGTTGTTTGCTTGTTTCCCATATTTTATATTTAATTATCTATAAAAATTGTTTATAATTAATTTATTGATACTATTAAACAAAAAAAATATACACTCAAATTCATTCTATCGAGATAGGATTATTTGTAAAATAAGTTATTAGATGTTTAATTTCAGATTCATTCAAATTAATACCACTAATATTATGAACAAAATTTTTAATTTTACGACGATTTTTAACTGTTGTTAGAGTAAAATTTGGTGGATGCATTCTCTTAATCGTAACATGTCTAATAATAGATGCAATAACCTGTTCTAGTATCTGTTCCCTAACAGAATGCTCCTTTATTTCTGCCATTTTTCTATCATCAACTTGGGGTTGAACAGTAAAAGGACTCGAAACATATACATCTTTTTCTTCAGAATTATTTGGTTGGTATACATGTAATTGTTCTTTTGACTCTTGTTCGTGATCTTCGTCAGAATTCAACAAGGAATTAATACTCTCGTTTATATTATTTGGTAAAGGAATTAAAAATGCATTTCCTTCTTGTTGAGGAGTTCTCAATACTGTATTCAGCATTTGTTGAATAAAATTAGATTGATCATTCTGTAAAGGTTCAGGAGTACGTAAAATAGGCTGCATCATGCTTTGTAAAATATTTGTGTTATTATGGTTTCTTTCTTGTGGTGTATTATCAAATAGGTTAAATGATACATTTCCATTATGGTTACATATTATGTAATAAGGCATAGCTTCTACCATAATAGATGAATCTACATGGCAACTGGTAATTGGTATATCTCTAATTATGCTAGAAAACGCATTAAATATTCTCACATCAAGTGAATTATTTTTTTTAATATACAATGTAATACCATTTACGCTATTATCATGTATGACTAAATATGAGTTAATAGTTGATTGTAATATTTTAAGCCTACACATTACTGTTATAAAAACAATGGGCTATTGCTTTAATTGATATTATATCAATCAGAGTAATACAACTAGTATATTTTTTATAGAGTTGTTAAAATATTCATCCAAATTTATTTTTAATTATTTTATATACTTATATATATTTCGATATGCCTAAAAGTGTAGTTAAAAAACATTGTAGTATTTTAAATTATCTTGAATACGAGCATCCTGACCTGTTTGATTTATTAAGACAAACATGCTCGTTAGGATTCTTTTCTTTTAGGAAAGAATACAGTGGTCTCACATTCTTGCGTCCCGAAGGAAAAATGCTTACAGAACTTAAACGTATGGCTTCCGGTGATTCCATTGAAGAATTCAATGACACATTGAAATCTCTAATTTTGTTAGACGGTATCACAACTCTTTCTGAATTCGGTGAGAAAAAAGCAAATATTCCTACTCTTCTCAGAAAGAAATTACCAGTAAAAAGTGTTTCTGCTACAAAAGTAACTCTTGAAAACGGCGCAGAAATATCCGTTGATGAAAAATTCCAGGCTAGAAATGATAGAGATAATATTTGTGTGTATGTTATTGATGGAGGTTTTGTACCAACAGATACACCTGCCGCCACATTAAATCCCAAAAGACCATCTGCAAAGGTACGTGGTGGTGCTGAATTCAAAGCTAATAAGAAAGAATTATTCAACGATGTATTAGCAAGCTGGGTGAGAAATCCAAATCGTGATGCTGCTTTAGAGACATTAGTTACTATCTGTACCGTGATGAAAAATAGAAACGCCGATAAATACAAAGCCATTTGCTCCCAATTGAGTTACGATACATTAGCATCTCTTGCTATAGTTCTACAACCATGCAGTACTCGTTCTACTTATTTGAACGAAGAAGATGTCCGACATATTAGCTCAATGGCTAATGCGCCTGGTCTCGTCGATGTTTATGCATATTGTGGTAATCCTGTTAATGATTACGAACAACATAGATTAAATGGACACACGGATAAAGCCAAAGAAATATCCGAATTATCTGTTCACATATTAACACATTCTAACAAATTGAACATTGTATCAGAAATTACGAAAGCTTATTCTTCGTTCAGTTCTATGAATTCAGATAGCCTAAGTTCAGTAAGAAGAAATGTTTTCGTTGATTCCAAGCTGGCGTACGCAGAATCAGAATTAAGGGTATTATCAGCTCTAGTCCAAGCAAATCACATGACTAGAAGAGAAATGTCATCCGATTTGAAAAAATTATTTAATAATGATTGCACATTAGACAGTCCATATATATTAGCTAGCAAAAGTAATATCGCATCGTGTAATTTGGGATTTTATTATAGTAGTGTGCATTTACTCGCTAGAAGCAATGCTTTAATATTCTTTCCAAATCTTGATAATGAATATACATCTAATTTGGATAACATTTATCAAGATAGTGCTTTACTCAATCTCGACAGTAGAAACAAAACAGTATTGTCCAGTCTACCTGTATACAAAGCTACTACTGTATGGACACCAGAACAACGCGCAATGTTGCAAGGAGTGTTGGCTAATTTGGGAATTAATGCGTAAGAAAATACAAATAGCATTTTTTTTTAAATTTGAAAATTTACATATAGTATAATGGCAGAGTATATACGTTGCCCGGAATGTGCTTTTACTATTGGTAAATATGTAAATTATATTGAAGTGGCAAGAGAAGCAATGACTAAAGAACATGTTTTTGAAAAAAAAGAATACGCTGGAATAGATCCTGATAATTTGTATTTTAAAAATGACGCCGTTCCTCCATTAGAACCTATATTTGATGCTTTAGAGATAAAAAATAGATGTTGCCGTATGCATTTACTAACGAGAGTTTCTTTTCAACGGATTTATAAATAATATTTTTTTGATTTAAAAATTGAAAAATATATATTGTTATATCCTGATGTCTTCCTCTACTTTAACTCCTCGTGAAATCATCGCTGCTTTTGAAAATAAGGGTGAAAATCCTTTATTCAAAGTAGATTATGATAAAATGCGTAGAGCTGATAAACAAGAAACATTTTATTATCCTCTATCATTCAGAAGAGCTGATGGTAATTATATTCCTCTCCGTATAAAATTTAATACCGTACTTGCCTGTAGCAACGCTAATTATTCTAAATATCAAGCAGAGAATCCTACTCAAGTAAGCATTATTTATAGAAAAGTTTCGGAAGAAGATCTTAAAGATACGGAATACAAAGAACATCAAAAACCTATTCTTATTAAGAATAATGATGAGTTCACTAGAGCTATGAGTATCGTTGCTGATGCATATCGTGTTGCAATTAACGAATTCTTGGCGAGCAAACATAAAAATGCTAAATTATCAAAATCAAAGAAAAAAACTGTATCGTGTTTCCAACAAACTATGCGAGATAAAAAAGAAGGCGAAGGAGACGATGAAGAAGATAAAAAAATGGATGAAGAAGAAGAAGATAAAGTCTTATTAGAACATCCTTTATATCGCGTGTCAATCGGTTCCAATCCTAATACAAAAGAACTTGGTAGATATATCGCTAAAGATAATAGACATATTAATATCGTATACGATCTTCGTAAAAAAGGACCAGATGGTAAACCATTACCAGCCAAAGTTGCTACTGGTAAAGATTCCAATGGTAATACAATTTACAAACCATTAGATGTATATAATGCTAAGAATTTCATTACTTATATGTCTTTGACAGGAGGTGTTGTTACATTTGATAGTATTTGTTCTAGTGCATCATACATTAGTATGCCAACAAAATTTTACGAAATTTATGTATTACCACACAAGAAGATGAAGATGTCAGCACTGGATGCTAGTGAAATTGACAATATGATGGACTTCGGTAGTCTTGGTTATAGCGATGAATCAGCTATCGACGAACCTGTAGAAGAAAAGAAAGTTTCTTCAGGAAAAAAGAGAATTTCTCTTGATGAGTTCAAAAAGAAGAAAGCTGTTAAAAGGGTAGTAGAAGAACCGTCTGACGAAGAACCTGATGATAATCAAGAAGAACCCGTTGAAGAACCTGTCGAAGAACCCGTTGAAGAACCCGTTGAAGAACCTGCTGAAGAACCTGTACAAAAAAAGAAAAGGAATAAAAAGAAACCAGATAATCAGGAAGATTAGATACATTAATATTTTTTTTAATCCCAAATAGTGCGTAATATTTCAACTTCTTCAATACATTCATCTATTGCTTTGAGTAATAATCCCGAAGCATCAGGATGATTCATACGAACAATACCTATTTCATCATCATATCGATTAATGGTTGGAGCGCAGAATAAAATCGACGGATCTAATAGATAACACTTTTTAGCCAACATAAAGGCCATTGTAATGTACTCACCATAGAATTTAAACGAATATTCTCCTTCACTAATTATTACTTCGAAATTTTCTGTAATATAGTATTCGTCTTTTGTTTTTTGATCATTATAAACAGATACCTTTTCTTTCGCGTCGTTTAACCTGGCGATAAATGTATCAGCCAATAAATTAAATAAATAAGACAAGGAAATATTACCCGCTGTTTTGAAAGATATCCTGAAATCTTTTGGTGATGATACTGCTGTGCGAACTCCTGTCATTTGGAAAATATCATATGGAGATAATCCAATTGGAGAATAACTAATATTGTCAAGTAATGAAAACGCTGCGGCATTATTTTTTGCATAGCCTTCTGTAATAGTTATTTCCTTTATACGAAGAGTACAATTTGGTCCCAATTCAAAAATATTGATGTTTGTCAAGTTGAGCAATTTATTAGAATTAACAGGATTCTTTTTCTTATCACTCTTAAGATACAATTTGATATCACCGGATTTAACGCTGATTTTCTTATTAGTATTATTACTAACACTAAGATAAATATGATATTTGGACATATCCACATCTTGTAATATTGGTACCATACTCAAAGTAGTTCGTAAATATTCTATTAACATATATGGATCATTCGTTTCCATAGCACTATCTTCGAATTGTAAACTCTTAACAGGTAATTCTTCAATTAAAATTCTGCGTATACCGTTTGCGAATTCCGGATACGAATTTTTTATTTCGAAAGATGCTTCATACCATGGAGTCGGTGATAATAGAGACATTGGGTTAGAATGAGGAGTATGTTTTGATATTAAGGCATTGATCTCTTTAAGATCAAATTCATTTACATTACGCTCTTTTGATACAACATTTTCAATAGTTAATTTGGACATTATATACTTTATAACTTTAATATTGTTTCAGTTTTTAATGCACATTTTATTTATTAGAAAAATAAAACAAGAAGAGTATAAAAATGGTAGTATCACAAACAGAGTTAGTGTTTAATGACACGCCTTCTAAACATAACAGAGATTTAACAAATTATTTAAAACGTCATATGGAAAATATTATTAGAAAGGGAAACATTAAATTTCTATTTAAGATTGCCAAAACAAGTGATTTACAAAGTTTACGTGAGCGAGGTATTAAGAGATTACCCGTTTTGTTACCAAAGGGACGCAAACCTGTAGTTGGTGTTCCAGATATTATCCATTACTTACAAACATTGGTAAAATCTAGTAAAAAAATAGCAGCACCAAAATCGGATGATGAAGTTCTTAATAACTACATGATGCAACATATTAATGATGGAGTTACTAAAGATACTGAGGGAAAATTTGTTACACCAAATGATGAAAATGTAGAAGCTGCGTCTGGATCTAAGTTATTAGAAGCGTATAATAGCGAAATGGACCGAAGAGGTGATGGTAAAAAGAAAGCTGATAGAAGTAATCCTCCTCCAGTTGATAGATCTGCTATACGTGATGATGACACACATGAATATCCATTGCGCAGACAACAAAATATAGAAGCAGCGGGAGATCCAATGAATTTCTTAAGTGGAGATGGTAATAATGTTGATGATGATATGTTGGATAAACTTATATCTCGTATGAATGAATCATCGGACATGAGATAAAAAATGAATCATTATAAATTATATAACAAATTAAATATAATGGACGCCAATAAGCTAGCTTCAATGTTTAAATTACAAGCGAAAAAAATCTTAGCAGAGAAAAAAGACAATTCTAGATACAGAGCAGCAAGTTATGCAAGAGCAGCTGAGGTGATAACTAATCAAGGAGGTAGAATAACGGCTACTGTCATTGATGATTTGGCTCTTACTGACTATATGAAAAATAAAGCCAAATATTTCTTGAGCAATAAACCTACACAAGAAGATAAAAGTCAGAGATTGCTTATTGAGTTAACAGATTTTATGGGAATAGGTCAAGAAAGAGCAGAAAGATTAATTAAAGAAGGATTAAAAACTATAAATCAATTACATACAAAAAAATGGATGGCGAAATTACCTGATGAAACAAAAATGTGGATGCAACTTAAACCAATTCGTGAAATACCTAACGCTGATATTAAGCAAATTGATGAATTTGTATCCAGTGCACAACATGATAATTTTGAAGTCATATTTGTAGGAAGCTATAGACGTGGTAAAGCAACATCAAGAGATATCGATGTTATGATTGTTAGTACTGATAAAAATATCATATCTAAATACTTGGAATACATGAAAATGTTATTTCATGACAAAGCATATCCATACAGTAAAGGTGCTGATAAAATGTCTATTATAGTAGATGTTAGTCAATTCCTCAAAAAGAAAAACGCTATTTATAAAATGGATGTATTTCGTGTACATCCAGAGGATAGAGCTGCTATGTTATTATACAGTACAGGCAGTAAAGATCACAATATTTTTATGAGAAGCACTGCAAAAAAACAAGGTATGCTACTGAATCAAAATGGTTTATTTAGAAAAGTAAACGGTGAAAACGTTAAAGTTGATGGATTGGATTCAGAAGAAGCATTTTTCCAAGCATTAGGATTAGAATACAAGGAACCTTCGCAAAGAATATAATTACTTTCTCTTAGGCGATCTTTTTTTTGCTGGTTTTTTCTTTGGTGATTTTTTCTTTGCTGATTTACCTTTTGGTGATTTTTTTCTGGGAGATTTGGTTTTTTTTGATGAATGCTTCTTTTTACCTCCTCCAGCGACAGGTTCTTCCATTTCAGGCTCTTCCATAGTATTTTCTTCTTGTGTTAATGACGTTCCTAACATATTATCAATATTAAGAGCAGGATTTTCTCCCATATCAGACATTACTTTTTTTTCATCCATTCCGTCTTCTGGTAAATTACCACCTCTCCTATTATTTCTAGGCATTATATATCAAAAAATATAATAATAAAATAAATATCTAATCCTCGAATATATACTCATCTTCTCCGTATTTCCATCCGGATGCTTTTCCATCGTTTACTGCTTTTTCAAGTTCAGATAATTCGTGTAGCCATACATTTGCTCCTACAAATAAATTATTTTCATTATCTTGAAGATAATCAAGTCGTTCTTTAAGTTCTTCTATTTTTGCATTACGCTTAACATATGCCGATTCTAATTTGTCATAATACGACATATCTAATAAATACTTATATGTTGCTCCATATTCGGCTAATGTAATTAAACGTGTCAATTCACTAACTGAAGTGTACGCTGGATGAATCAATTTCTCTCTGTTAAATATTTTGTATTTATGTTCATGCAATATTTCATTAGCCTTATCTTCTGATACGCTGTTCGATAAACCATATTTCTTATGTTCTCGACTAAATCTTTGCTGTTCCATTAACATTTGAATCAATAAATTCGTCAAAATTATTTCTCTCTCAACTCTAACTGCGTATAATTTTTTGCGATAATCATACCATACCATAAACGCATCTTCGTACGTTTTGAATTCTATAACTGTTCCATTAGTATCTATAAAGTTAATGTTATGTGTTATAGCACATTTTAATCCAAAATATTCCTCAAATGCATCGAATGTTTCATTACCATAATTATTCATGATTTCATCAGCTGCTCCTGGATTAAGTTTAACTATAATATTTACTTCATCATCAGATAAAGTACGCACAGATTCAACATGTTCTTTATGCTTGATACCATCTTTTTTACCATCACCTTTTTTCTTGATAACATCAGCATCAGATCCTTCTATGTAATAATATGAATATTTATCAATAGGAAGACCAGTTATATTAACAGTATTTTCGTCTTCATCAAACGAATATTCTCCAACAAAATACGTCTTACCTTTATGTTCTGTGAATCTACCATTAAACCTTGATAAAGACATACTTAGATTTTCACATTCAGTAATTTCTCCCAATATTAATCTTCGTGTGTTATTTATTAAATCACCAATATTTCTAGCATGTGTCTGCATTTTCCATCCAGTTCCAGGAATAGTATCCGATTCAGCTAAAGCGTATGGAATAATAGGTGCGTAATTAATAGGTTCATATCGTTTACCCTCTACTATTTTATATTGTAGAATGAAATCATCTTCTTTTCTGAATAATTTATCTGTCAGATTTTTATTTAATAGTAAAGACAAATATCTCGGCTGAGCAGAATTAGAAAATCCGTGTGCATAATCGCCGAATAAACCACGAGGTAGTAATAAAGGTAATTCTCTTATACATGGATGTATCTGAGCCATTTTTACTATACTCGCCGCGATAGTCGCATCACCATGATGATAATCTGTTTTTGATAATACATAACCTGCCACTGTAGGTATTTTTACCTCTTTTGATTTATTAAGATCACGAGTAACATGTACTATCTTTCTTCGGCAATCGACTAAACCATCTATCACAGAACTGATTTTACGATTGATATTATCAATTTGATAACTTTTTACCGAAATATCAAAATGATCACTAATAGGAATTTTTAATCCAGGAGTTATTTCTCTATCTACTTCTAATCGGAGGGCATTTTTCCTGGGTCCTGTTTCACTACCATAATAAACGAACATGCGACTAATACTGTTTTTATCCAAATAATAATGGCATATTTTTGTATTGATATTACGAAACATTTGCGTTACTTCGCGTTTTTCTTCACTATGTGAACCTAAACCTTTGTAATATTTTGTGATGTAAGATGATTTTACTTTTGCTTCTCCTATGGACTGAATCCAATTATAAATATCTTTTTCAGCATAAAATTCCTTTACTGGATGTTTTTTATTATGCGGATAAGCTCGAAATATCGGAGTTTGAATCCGTCTAATAAAACCGCGTTTAACCAAAGCAGGCCAATATGTCATGAAATATGTTATTAAAAGACCGAATATATTAAAACCATCGAGATCCTGATCTGTTAATCCAACAATAAATCCATAACGCAATGACCTAAATTCTTTTTCTCCTTTTTGCGTAAAGTCGTATTTTTTATTGTAATCAAGTCCTAAAACTTTTGTTAAACTTGTTAACCTTTCATTGTTAAGAACTTTTTGTCCAGGTAGACGATTACCTATCTGTGCAATCAACTCAGCAAACTCATCTTTTTTCGTTCTACAAGCTTTGATTTCTGTAGATTCACGAAGACCGTTAACAATTACTCCCTGTAAACTATAAGTGCCGAACCATGTAAAACTAAATTCATCAGATACTTTTTTCAACATGAGACCTTTCCTCACCGCAGAAATAGCAGAATCTCCTTCTGCCACGATTAAACCGCATTGATGACAAAGTTTTGCATTACGACAATTTTCCGCTTCTTCGTATTTAGGAACATTAATAGCACCTCTTACGACACGTTTTTTCTCATTCCCAATCTGTTTTTTAATAAAGGCTGCTATGAGATTTGGTTTTACCATTGTCCATAATTTTTTGAGTGCAGCATCATCAACGGTATAATTCTTAAAAGTATTGATATCTGTTGTTAATGCTTCCTTTGTTTGAGATAAAAATTCTGGATTTGGAACAGGTCCCTTCATAAATATGAATAAGTTATTAGTAATAACATTTCTGTTAAAAATCACTTTATTCCTTTTAAGTTCCTTTTCCATCAATGGTTTAATATAACCAAGCAAGTATTTTTGTATGAATTTGATATGAGTACCGCCGGATTTTATATAAATACCGTTGATCAAACTCACATTTTTTTCTTTTCCGTCAGTAAAACCAACACATATATCCCAAGGATATTTTCCGTCAGGTCGCGTCATATTCATTTGAAATACATCTTCATTAGTATACATGAGGCAATAATCACGAAAACTTTTTGATCGGATTTTCTGATCATTAAATTCTAATTTAATTCCTGTATACGCCGCAGCATGCCAAGCTCTTGCTTCAATAATTTTAAACAAAGTGTCTTTGCATTCTAAAGGATTGAATTTGAAATCATTGTAATTTAACATAAACGTAATCTTTGTATAAGATTTATCTGTCTTTTTGATTTTTTTAACTTCGGGTGGTTCTATGATATTTAAACCATCTCGAAATGTCTGGTTATATTTATAACCAGATGCTATATCACATGTTTCAATCGTAAAATAATCAGAATGAATCGAAGTAATTTTTGCACCGAGTCCGTTTTGTCCACCAACTACTCTTTCATTTTCATCATCAAAATTACTACCGGACATACATTCAGCAAACATAAGTTGCGGTGTATACATGTTCTTTCCTTCGTTATTTTTAGTTTCTTTAATAAAAATACCAGGTCCATCATTAAAAACAGATATTTCGCCGTTATCAGATAGTGTTATTTTTATATTTTTAACTAAATCAGGAAAACTGACATAATGATCTATAGCATTTACTACAATTTCATCGATACATTTTTCCATTGCTGGAGGAAATTTAAGTTCTTTTTGTTCAAAATGATCATCAACTAACACGTAAATATCTTGGTCTTGATTAGCATGGCTTCCAGCCCACATAGATCTACTCTTGATATGTTCACGTTGACTAATTTGTTTGACATCTTTTGTACGAATAGTCGACATATTCGATTGTCTTATAAATCGTTTATTTATATCAAATTTTAAAAAAAACAAGGTACTTTACATTTCCGTATCATCAGATAAAGTCTCTAATACTTTTCTTTGGATGTTTTTGAGTTCATTTATTTCCTCTTGCAAATTATAATCCATCACGGATCTATCACCGCAATCATCCTCTTTATCATCATCTCCATTTTTATTATCCTTAAAAGTAGTATATGCGAAATAACAAGCAACCAAAAATATAATAAAGACTACTACATATGCTCCATAACTTTTGACATAATCTACAGAAGTTTTTGCAACTTCCGTTTTTGCAACTTCACTCATTATATTTTGAATAGTTATGAATGTTTATATGTTGATCTGCAAAAAAAAATATATATTATTAACTGATCTAATAAGGGTTAAGGCTTTGATTAAGTACATTAGGTTTCATACCATCGATATAAAGTGCTTGTGTTTTCTTATTTTTATAACCTTCGGCTTTAGCAACAGCAGCGGCAACAGCAGCAGAAGCGGGTACTTCAGGAGCCCATCCAACTCCGGCAACTTCACCATCAGGTTCCAACATGGCATTTTCCAAATTACTTGAGGCTACGGCATCAGGGTCTTGATTTGCATAATAAACAGGTGGTTCGTGAGGAATCATACCGTCTTTATTTGATCCATTAAAATATCCCTGATCCATTCTTGTTCCTCTTAACCAAGCAGGTCCAGCGGGTGTATATCCTTCTAAACCAACTTTTCCTTCGATTCTAGCTACTCTATCAGCCAGGGGTTTCCAAACTTTAAAATATCCTACGAGTAATAGGACACCAGTAAAGAGAAGTAATTGTGTTCCAACAACAGGCATCTGTAATTCTGGCAACATTTTATATAAGCGTTCGTATATAAACAAAAATAAATATCAAAAAAAAATTAATAAATATTCCAATCTCGAATATTAATTTTCGAAAACATTTTATTCATAATCTCGTATAACTAGCGCCTTAGCGCGTTGTGGTATGTTGTCGTTCGATAAATCTTCGTATTCTACTGTTAACATTTTTCCTTGAAATTGTCTAAAATTTTTTTCAGCCGCGGAAAACAAAGATTCGCGTTCTTCGTAAGTAATATCTTTGGGAGTAACATTAAACTGATTACCGTTCTTTGTTTCGCAAATCCAAATAATAGCATTAGCATCTTTACCTCTTTTACCAGAAGTATAACCGACAATTTTATACTCATCTGTGAATTTCGGTTTCATTTTAATTAAATCATTACTTCTCTGAGCTGATGATTTACTTTTGGCATTTGCTTTATAAACGCCGTTTTTGTTTCTTAATATAATTCCTTCATATCCACTTCGTATATATTTATCATAGAGTTTATTGACTTCATTCTTATTTTTTGCCTCTGTAGTTTGTACGAGTTTTAAATACTTGGAAGCTTTTCTATTTACAGCTGTAAATAATTCTTCTAGTTGCAGATAGCGATCAGAAAAAGGCGTATGCATTTCATTTGGATAAAAGCAATCATATAAATGATACTCGTTTTTTGTCTTAGTTTCTTTATTTTCTCTACGACTTCTACCAGAAATATCTTGCAAATTATCACCATGTTTATACAATTCACCATCTAAGTAGATAGACTGATCTCCATCATACAAGGAAATTAATAAAGGACGCATGATTTCTGCGAGATATTCCATACGTGGAAATATTTTTTTTGTTCGGCTGTAGAAAACGACATCACCATCAGCACTTGTTAAATAACAAATACATCTTACTCCATCTAGTTTTGGTTGCACTAACACAGGATATATTATATGTTTGGCAGCATCTTTCCATGTTTTTGCCAACATAGGAAAATACATTTTATCGTTTGTTTTTTTGTTTCCACCAAGTTCACTACGTTTAATGTGATCAGCGCGGCCTTTAATCAATGCTTGTTGAAATTGATTCCTTTGATTTGCTCTTCCTGCCAAAGCGATATCTGTAAAATAAGTAGGTGCATTACGTGTAATTTTACCACCAACAACTCCATTTTCTGAATATAATTCTGCTATTACACCGTCTGGTAAATCATGTCCCTCAAAATATTCATCAATAATTGGTACTGTTTTTTCATCGTCCAAATTCCAATCAATTCCTGACTGTCTATTTCCATCTATCACAAGACGTATAAATATCTGCCATTGACGCGTTCGGTTCATAGTATCTGTCTTTTTTAATAGAGGAAATTCATATATATCATCTATAATACCGCCCGGAAAATTTTGGAAATCATCGAGATTACGTTTACTAGCTGCCATTATATATATCATATCTTATTCAAATTTAAAAAAGATCACAGATTGGCGCCGTATTTACCGTATCTAATATTATCTTCCAAATTAGCTAATTTTGTAGGAGTAGTACCTTTGTCAAAAGATACGGAATCAAATGCGCCTTTCCAATATTCTTCTAATTCGGCTTTTTCATAAACATCGTCATTAGTATTTTCTTCAGTATCTACTTGTATTTTACCATTTTCATCATATGAAACTCGATATTTACTATTATTAACATCGCTTACTGATAAGCGACTTTGTGTACCAGGAGTTGGTTCGCCTATAGCAAATCCCTTATTACCAACACTTACACTAGTACTATAAGACAATTCTACTTTCTGTGTTTGTATAAGATAAAATGCCAAAACTATACAAACTGCCAAAAAATACCATCCAATGTATATATCACCCATATATTTATTTATACTAAAATATGTACAAAAAAATATACAAATGAATTCAATAGAACATATTATCGATTCCAAATCTGTATGCCTTTACGCTGCTAAAATTTTTTTCGCGAATATAATAATAATAAGTTGGTGTATTACTGATAATATATGGTACATACCATATATTTATGATGGCGAGTTCCATCAAAACGTATCAACTGATCTTGAACCTGGATGGCATATGTTTGAAGAACCTTATTTTGGAAATATACCACAAAATTTTACCATACCACATTATAATAAACATTCGTTTGGTAATAAAATTGTGATATATAACTCGGAAAATAATACTCATCCTACACACGATGAAATGTCTCTGTTAATATTGTATATGGATAATCTATATTATCAAGATAATCTTAAAAGACAACGTATACGTATGGAAATAATGCTAAGTAATTTCTGCCATTCTATTCGTACACCTCTGAATGGAATTTTGCATATATCTAGTCAATTATTAGCTGATTCCAATATCAGTGGTAATTATATTACGCCTTCATTGTCAAAATCATCGTCCCCATCTTCGTATAAATCTGAAATTACGAGAAGTCTAGTTTCTATTAATAATATGCAATACTTAAAAAATTCCGCCGTTGCTTTAGCTGGTAGTTTATTTGATATGATAGATATTACTTTATTGAAACTCAATAAACTCAAGATTAAGAAAACTACTTTTAATACGCGCGATTTAATTAATGATATAATCGGCGTTGCTAATGATATTAGTAATAATACAAAAGTAAATATAATATATCACGTATACGATGATGTTCCTGAGTACATATACAGTGATTATAAAAGAATAAAACAAATTGTTGTCAATATTTTGGAAAATTCGATCAAATTTACAACAGAAGGAACTATTAGTCTGATAGTAACAGCAGAGATGACTAATGTTGGTATAACTGAATCAATGTCCAGTCTGGGATCTTCCATTATGAATCAATACGAAATTAAATTCTCTGTACAAGATACGGGAACGGGTATGTCAGAACAAGCACAAAGAGTTTTATTTATGCCATTCGAAATATTAAACGACGCTAAACAATACGGAATTGGTCTTCGTATAAGTTATTTATTAGCCAAAGAACTTAACAGCGTTCTGCGTTTAAAAGAATCCAAATTAAATGTTGGTTCGACTTTTGAATTTATTTTAACAACTTATGAAGATATTGATGCCAAAGAAGAATGTGTTAATAGTGAAATCTTAGAGAATAAACATGCCTTAGTAGTATCAAACAGTACTGACAAAGTAGTTATTTGTAAAATATTGAATAATTACGGAATGTCGTACAATACCGCTTCTTCATATGAAGAAGTTTTGATATTATACACGAATAAACAGTTTGACGTATTGATATGTGATTGGCAAATCAAGTTTAACAGCGATATCAACCTTATTTCACACATTAAAAACATATGGAATGAAACGCCAGTTATTGGTATAATAGATAATTCTCTTGCTACTCCAAAGAAAATATTTGACAACACAATAGAGGTACCTATAGATGAATTCGAATTAGTGGATAAATTAATTACAACGTTTAATAAAAAAACAATAACTAATTTGGAAGAAAAAATACGCATATTGATAGTAGAAGATGAAAAAATAAATCGCATAATATTCGAAAAAATATTACATGAACGCGGTTATCGCAATGTTGATATGGCTATAAATGGTAAAGAAGCAATTAATCATATTAAGTATGCTGCAAAACAATATGATCTCATTATAACTGATATACGTATGCCAATAATGACCGGATTTGAAATGGCGGATGAATTATATAATTTATACGGTGAAAATTGCCCAAAAATGATAGGTGCAACAGCTCAAATGGTTATGGACAACGAATTGCGTCCGTATCTCAACACGTTTATTTACAAACCTATAGATATGGATATATTGGATAATTTAATTAAGAAGATATTTGCTGATCGAAATTGGGATTAGTTTCCAATGATTCCAAACGAGACATAGCCCATTTTATATCTTTTTTCGAATTAAAAGTTTTTGGATTACTTATCTCAGATAATACCTGATGATATTCAGGAGGTTCATATGTACTTTCTTCCGACACTTCGGGTGTAACATCAATAACATGTTTTTCATCTATTTGTTCCAAAGGTTTATCACTGATAACCATACTTCTGCGTCGTAATTCAGCACGACTACCATCAATTAATTTCTTTAACAAAACCATATCTTCGTCGAACGGAATATTATTATTACGACAGAATTCCTTAAACTTATTGCTATCGCTGTAAGATAATTCAGTATCTTTTTTACTAACATTGTAATATTCTTGATTAATAAAATTAATAAACTCGGATGCGTCTTGTCTTTGTTCTGTATTTTTAAGTAATTCTCTATCAATAAAATCATATAACTTACCATAATTAATAGTTTGTTCTTTTGAATTATCTCGTATTTTATCATAGCCAAGATAATCTTTGAGTTTGACTATGCCGATGGACATACCGTTTAACACGACAATAATAACAGTAATAGTTTCTCTGTCTTTTACAAACATGGATATAAACGCGACTATCGGAGAAATAAGTAATATAAGAAATTGAGACCATCTTACTAAAGTATCCCACCAAGCGTATTCATCTACTATGAAACTCAGCATTAGTTTCTTTTTAATTATGGCAATTTTAATTTGTTTAATCTTCAAATCTGTTATTTCATTCCACATCATAAATATTAAAAAAAATCATTTTTGAAACACTAATCAACGATTACTATTGCATTATTAACTTCTCTGCTCAATTCTTCCTGCGATAATTCACGCATACCATGTGTGGCAACAAGTGATTCACATTCGTTTTCATACAATAAATACCAAATATTGAGCGAACTAACGCGACCAATTCTTTGTCCTCTACCTGCAACTTGTGCTTCAATATTAATATTATCAATTTTGTGTGTGAAAATGAGATCTGTTGATGATTGTAAATTTAAACCACTACAATATTTTAGACTATTAATAATTAAAACACAGTTTTCTTTTGATTCTGTAAACTCATTAGCTATACGAGTAATTTGTGCCGCTGTGCCATTTAAAAACCAATGCTTGATTTTTTTTTCATTGACAAGATTTCTTATACGAAATAAAGTTTCATTAAAACTGGCAAATACAAGCACTTTTTTAATTTTCGATTCAGCTACGAATTTACTACCTTTGACAAGACTAGGTATATTCATATCAACACGAATGCTTTCTATGGGTTTAATACCATTCACAATATCAATAATAGCCGCAAATTTATCACGTGGTTCTGGTGGAGCAACATGGATTTCATCTATATTTTCTTCTACTATATCCGTTAATTTTATTTCTGTACCAAGGTATATTAGATCTTTAAATCTAATTGGTGCACGACAACAACAACACATTCCTTGTTCACCTAAATGAAGTCTTTGTGCTTTTACACCACATTCTACACAATAGACAGCTCCACATAGTTTTTCAATAACAGTTTCTTCGCATTCTGATAGGTCTTCTTTACATACTGGACACGTACCGTGATTAATATTATCTTTCACACGTTGTATTTCAACACCTGTTCGTTTTTTAATTTCCTCATATTTATCCTTTGTTTCTTTTAATATTATTTCAATTCGCGGATATTTATATTCTATATCCTTCATTTCAAGAAGATCTTTTTTACCGTATTTATATTCATTTCCGTCTTTTGGTATATCCAATCTTTCATCTTCTTTTGATTCTTGCCATTCGATAAACGCTAGTAAATCAGAAGCGAATTGATATTCTCCAAACTTCGCTCCAAGAATAGCACTAAATATATCAGCAACACTATGAGATTCAATTCCTACAGCTGCTGCTGCAGATTTATAAGCGTCCCCATTTAGCATTTCAACGATACGAGCGGCATCAGGTGATTCAATTCTACCGAGTGCGCCAATTAAATAATTGTCTTTATTTATGAATCTTGCTAAATAAAATTTAGGAAAAGGTAGAGACATAGTTTGATTTATATAATCTCGACGATTACGGACGTTTAAATAACGGAACAACACATCATTATATGCTATATAACGACACATATGCTGTCTGTTATCAATAAAATTTTTCATCGTAGTACATGGCTCCAATTTTCTATAAATGTTTCCTTTGGGAACGTCTTTTTTACGCGTAGAAGATATAAACCACGTGAAAAGAGCATTTATTTGCGGTGCGTCTGTTGGTAATCCAATGGTATCAAAATCATCGATTATAACTCTTTTCCAACAAATTGTATATATGTCAGCTATTAAACTGTATATCATAGCTTTGTTACGTGTAGTATTTTTTTCGATACCAAAAGGTAAATTAATATCAACAGTAATGTCTCCATTTTTGATAAGTACGATATGATACGGAATTTTTCCTTTCTCTATCATTATGAATAATTTACGTAATTCTATCACTGTTTTTACGACATAGTATTTAAGCGATGTAAAAGTACTAATAGAATATTCCCATTGTGATAATACTGATCGACCTACAAAAATTAAATTTGTCTTCATTATGCGTGTAAATTTACGTGTTACATATCCTGCAGAAGTATCAAATGGCATATTATATAATGGTGTAATATCATCTAATGCACGAGGACTTGGCATTAATAATATGAGAGCCAATATATCAATCGTTTTTCCGGAACCCGTAGGTTCTGATAAAACTGCGGCGTTAAAAATTACATCATGTCCATTAACTGTATATTGACGAGTTCTTTCCAAATCATACATTGCTTTAACAACGGTTTTTTGGTGTTGATATAATGTAGTTTTTAGATTTGGTACTACTTCAATTGTTTCATATGTTTCATCAAGTAATACATTTGTGTAACTATATGTTGAATGCATTAACATTTTTCTCAACTGTATGGTTTTATTTGATCTAACATTTTCGTGTATATTATCCAATTCATTAAAATCAAAAGGTATATTAGACAAACTCGATATGATACTTCGAGACATAATTATTTTTATAAATTTTTCAATTTTCATAATATAATGAGTAATTCTAGCACTAATTTAAACTTAGAAGCTGCTGATTATAAAATGCCAAATGATCTTGATACACGAGTAACAAAACTTCATATGGATGCATTGATCAATGCGGCTGAAAAAGTTCTTGAGGGAAGATCTCTTACAAAAAATAATATTGTACGTGTTGCATTTGCGTTAATGCATGTAGGTGATAAAATGACAGGTGTAAAAGGTAGAGTCAAAAAAGAAGCTCTTCTAGCTGCTCTTGATGTTATGGTACAACGTGATAAGAGTCTAGGCCAGGAAGAAAAAGACATGCTTTCTATCATGATCAATGATTTTGTTAGCAGAGTTATAGATGATAAGTTTGTAGATGATAACAATGTCGTACCAGTAAAATCATGTTGCGTCATTGTATGAAACTTTTGTTATAACATGTTCCCCTATAGCAACATTTTTTCTGGCATACTTTGCCATACTATCAACATACTCGTTATTACTCGCGCAAAAGTATTCATATGAGCTTTCGGGATAATTCATCCAACCAGATTTATTATGCGCTCGAACATGTAGAAATTCTATACTATGATGTATTGATAAATAGTTGTATAATTCCCACATTGGTTCGGTCATATCAGCATTTTTTTTGAGTTCAAAATTCATCTTGTTTCGATCCCATGATGGCATGTATCGTTCAAACATATCTATCCAGAAGTTGGAATCAGTTACAAATATTAAACGTGTCCATTCATTTTCTCGTTCTTTTAAAAATTCCATTGTTTTCCACATTGCCATACCTTCGGCCCTATTATTTGTAGCATATTCTGGTCTGTTATTAATATTTCCATAAAGAACTGTATCAGTATATTTTCCTAATACGATACAAGCAGCATAACCTCCTATAGATTGTGGACACGTCTTATTTGGATTACAGGAACCATCTGTAAATACTACAACTGTTCCATCAGTCATTTTGAATCTTTCTAAAACAACGTCTGCGCGTTTCTTTTCTTCAACTACATCGTCTGTAATATCCAGATAACCTATAGCAGGATCCCATTCAATTGGATCTAACCCTTGTGTTGTTAGAAGGTTGTTTATTTCAATAAAATTAGGACAATTAAGAAATTTATTACCATTCAAAGGACTAGGATGAATATACTCGAGAATATGACAAGATTTATGAATCAACGGTCTCTTTTTTTTTGCTTCGTTTCCCCATAGAACAAATACAGGATCATATTCGCGTCCATTATATTCGTAAACTAATCTTGAAATTTGTTTTATCAAATCATCTACATATCTTTCCCATATTTTAATATGAGTTTTTGATTTACCTGTTTCAGTAGTAAGCGCCGTATTAAGTAATAATACACCTCGTTTAGCCCAATTGGATAAATCAGCAGTTTCTGGCATCTCTTGTAATAAATTATGCGCCAATAAACATTTATAAATATTTCTTAGACTGTCTGGAATTCTTGTGCTTAATGAAGAAAATGCTAAACCATGTGCATCACCTGCCTTAGGATAAGGATCTTGACCCAAAATAACAACCTTAATATTGTTCAATGGTGTTAATCTGGCAAACTCAAATATATTATTTATAGATGGTGTAATGTTAGTAAGACGAGGTAATATTTTTTTTAATTCGTTAGTATCTAATAATTCCAACCAATCGTTCGATACGCGGCTAAACATTTCTACTTAAAAAAAATAATCAAATTTTAAACATCTTTCCATTCCTCTTCCGCAACCTTTTGTAATTCTTCAAAGAATTGATGAAACTCTGTTGTCTTACTAGTTTCAATCAAATCTTCAATTGTAGAATCAATTAATATGGTTGCAATATATGCGCATATTTTATTAGTTAATCCTTTCATGCCAAGATAATTACCAACAGTTAATAGCAATGTTTGCATTTCGTTTATTTCTGCCATTTTCTTTTGTATTACAGACATACATGTTGTATCGATATTTTTCATCACTTCTTCCGAATAACTTTTCAGTAGATATAAATCATATGTATCTAATATTTTTGTAACGTCGTGTGTTGAAACAGGCTCCTCAGCTACGTAATTTTCCTCTTTTAAATCTGGAGCCCAATGATCAATATAACTTTGAATTAAATCGTGTATTGATGTATCGTTAATTTTACGCAGACCATGTTGAGTTTCGATAGTTTTTGTAGTGATAACTAATGCTTCACTCGGATCAAGGCATTCGTTTTTATTGTTATTGTGTATCATTTTAAACGTAGGTATAAGATTTATGTGTTTTAAATCAATGCTGTATATATTATCATCTATCTTGTAATAGAATCTACCCATTTTACAATAATATTAAAATCAGTTTTAATAACATTTAAAAATTGAATTTCAATAATTCAATAACTATGGAGACAAAAGGAAAAGTCGATTTTACCACTCTGCCCCATTACATTGATATGAAACGCGATTCTTATATGCCTCCTACAATTATGCCAGAAAACAAATGTGATCAACAGTTGGTGTATCGTGCATATAATCACTTTATTCCCGATACTGCTGAACTTGTTAATTGGAATATTGGTGAAGGCGGCGGTGATCCTATAAAAATGGCAAGAGTTGTAAAACATTCATCGATTAGGACTCAAATTCTTCTCAAAGAATTCTTACCGTATCTTAGATCATACGAGTATACTGGTCAGAAAGAAGGTTCAGACGAGGCGGTTCTATACATGTATTTGTCCTCTATTAAATTGCGATTCGAGTTATATTACGATCACGCTACGGGTAATTATTTATGTGAGTTAATTTCATACAATTAATTGTTCAAGAATTCGACATCAACTTCTACAAACCCGTCCATAACGCTGATATAATTTGCCAAGAATTCATATTGGCCAGAAATAGGGTTGAACATAACAGAACAATCATCCGTTATTATTTTTTGCGGACGAATTTGTTCAATATCTTGGCTGTTTTTTTGTTCATCCAATAAAGGTTGTAAGATTTTACTCCTGATATTTATATTGTTATGATAATGATAATTGACATATGTTTTTAATCCATCATTCCATAAACAAAGATTAAATCTGTATCCTTCATAAATACATTGCTTTATTTTACGTATCTCTTCCATTCCTTCATTGATATTTTTTCTCAGAATATTAACAATATTATAGGTTCCTTTTTTAAGTTCGAGTCCATTATAAAATGGATTGAGTCCTATGTTCAACATATCCGCTATGATTTCATCGCGCATCATTATTACTTCATATAATCCTGATAAATTAAACTTATTAGTTCCCGCCCAGTTTTCAATATAACCTATTGATAATTGTTTTTTATTTGTACGTATAGCTTTTCTTTCTAATTGATCTCCAATTTTATCAAACAGTTCCATAAAGTCATACCAAATAAATAAGAATTCAATAAACTCATCGCAAAATAACATACGGTAATAATATATAGATTCGGCGGGAGAAACTTCTAATGGATTTCTTGGTGTATACTTACGTTTATTAATACCAAGTTTATGTCCTATTTCTAGAAAACATGCTATAGTAATTAAATCCAATATATTAGCACCCGTATGATATCCTGCCATAATCATTCGTATACTTTCTATTTTAACCCGACGAAATCCCTTTGCATATAATCCATATAATGTAGGTTTATATTCATGATCTATAAAACCTAGCCCATGTAATTTTGACAACGAATAAATTATTGAATCGGAAGAAGGAAATTGTATAAAATCCACCTGACTAGCATCGAACACATTTTCGGATTGCAAATCATACCACCACTGATCAAATTGACTTATTTGAAACGAATTTTCCGTTCTATTCTCTAGTACTTTCAATTCTGTTTTCGTTTCAGATATTATTGCATCTAACAGAAATATAGTTATATTTTCCTTAATTATATCTGCAAAAGACGATGGTTGCAATTTATTGTATATATTTTTTGTATATGCGGGATAAAACCAACCAGGCGCTGTACGACCAATACGACCCATTCTCTGTTCGGAAGAAGCTTGCGTTATTGCTTTGCTGATTAACATTTGCGAACCAAAAATAGGATTAAAACTGCTTTCATTAACATAACCTGTATCTATACAATATTTTAACGAGTCGATAGTAAGACCTGTTTCAATCGCATTTGTGCCTATTATGACTTTACGACTAGCTGGAACTGTTTTAATGATTTTATCAGTTCGAATTCCTTTTTTAAATTCATATATATCGACATTAATGCTATTAATATCACCAAACAGATTATGGTACTCTTTACCTCCCGCTTGTATATTACTACTACTGGATGCTATAGGTAAAAGATAATATTGATCATTTTCTACTCCACCAGTATATTTAGACCATACAGTATCTAAGTGTCTTTTTGCTTCTTCAACCCCTTTTGAAAATACTTCTGTATTTAGTCTGTGTATTTCTTCTACTAGCATTTTTATCTGACCAGCACCTTGTACGAATATCAAAATATCTCTGGAAAACTCATTGTTTGTAATGTCAGATAAATTATCAAGATGTATTTTTTCCGTTCTATCAACACAATACATTATATAATCAGACAAATTAACTAATGGGTATTCAATGTATTTAGGATAATTTGCCCCTGCTACATCAAGGAAATGATCTCTCGGACATTTGAAATAATCCATGAAAATTTTCGGATTGAATGTTGCCGATGTCAATATTACGAAAGGACAATCTGGTGATTCCCAATAATCCGTCAGTAATTTCTTTATGTAAAATAGACAATTATCTATTTCGATTGTTCTCATATGTATTTCATCTATGATGATGTACTTATACTTACGCATGAATTTATCTGGTTCCATCAATTTCAAATGCTGTAGTAATATACCATAAGTAGCGAATATAATACCTCTAATTGGTTTCCATGATATTGAACTAGTTTGAAATCCTATACTGTCTCCCATTTTTAAAGTTCTGTTATGTTGCAATATTATATACGGAATATCTGTCGTAGTTGCCTTAGTTGGTTGTGATATAATAAGGTTTCCTCTCTCTTGTAGAAATTCTTTATATAAATAAGGAGGTAATAATGTTGATTTACCTGATCCCGTTCCTGATCTTAACACTAAAACTTTGCTCCCTATACCTCGTAATCTTTCTTTTGGAGGTGTTATTCTATCTGCCCATACACGATCTTTTATATACTCAATTAAGAAATCCATACCTATCATGGTATCTATTTTTGCTTTTGTACCGCGACTCATCCATCTTTGTTTTATTATCTTGCCTTTTTCTAATAATGTAGGCATTCTATATACTCATAAATAAAGAATAATAGTGTTATGTATAATGCTATTACTAATCATACTGGTAATTATATATATTTATATATTACAATATGATGAGCGATCATATAAAAAAGAACAATTAAATGACATATTGCCAACATTAAAAACAGGTGATATGATATTATTTAAAGCGTCAAATAATTTCAATGCGTTAAAATTCATATCATATTTCGGTCATGTAGGTGTCGTTTATATGATAGACAACGTACCATATATATTTGAAGCAAACGGTGTTGAAGGAATGAATTTATTAGACCATCATCCTAAATCCGGAATTTTTATCACGCCTTTATTGTCAAGAATACAGAAATATAAAGGTAGATGTTTTGTAAAGAGATTAAACAAACCAGTTGAATATGACTTAAAAGATTTCATCGATTTTGCTAAAAAAAATATGTCATATAATATGAGTATATTACCGTCATTTGCAAAAAAAATACTTGGGTTGGAAAAATGTAATAATCGAACTAATTGTGGAGAACTTACATATCTCAGCTTAATAAAATTAAACATATTGAACATCAATGCATATGAAATATCTCCATCATTTAGTTATTTGCATACTGTATTAAACTTACAAGACTGTGATAACGGTTATAGTTATCATGAACCTATTGAAATAATAGATCATCCATTTGAAACATAAGGAGCAATCCTACTATTTTTTTTCACGTTATGTGTCAAATTTATAAATGGAGTTATATAATCAATATTATAAAACGGTCCGAAATTAGACATATTATTTTCGTGGTCTACAGGTCTCGACGAAGGAGAAAACCCTTCTTTTGATAAGACTAATAACAGCATAAGTAATATTACTATTACAAGAATCATTATATATATACGCAAAAAATAATTACATGAATGTAGAAACTAAATCATCAATTTCTACATCTTCCATAATTCCATCAGCCGGTACTATATTCGGAGTTCTCGATGGAATTACTGGGGGACTGATATTGATATTTAAAGGAATATTCAAAACAGCTTTCTTCACTTCTTCATTCACAATTCTTCTTATCATCATTACCATTCGAGGGTCGTTTAGAAGTTCCATGATATTATAACCATGATTTCTATTCGACCTAGGTCTTGTGTTATACACGTTTAATGAATATTCATTGTCTTCATCAGATATTGGGCTGTCAGGAGGCATTAATCTGCGACACTGTTGTTCATGTGAAAACAGGTATTTAAATTTCGGGCTTTCTAGAATCGATTTAATGATTAACCTGGGATCATAACCAGGTACATTGAATGTTTTTGTTGCTTTGATATAATTCACAATTATAATTTTTTCTTCTCCTTTCGATTCCAAGTTAACGATGAAATCACCGTTAATATAATTAACATTATGTACGTTTGAAACAGGAAGAACATTGTTAATTACAAATATAGTATTTTCATTACTAGATTCTGGGGCATAATCGCCGTTCCTCATATCAACGAGAAACTTTGTGCCATTGACTTCGAATTTGCGAATTACTTCTGCCATTATTGATCCGTGGTAAATTCAATTTTTAATGTATCATCAAAATAAGGATTATAATCGATTTTCAAAGACGTGCAATATGTTTCAGGATATAATTTATAATCCACAGGTTCATGCAAACCAAACTCATATGCGTCCATTAATATTATCTTAAAATTTCTCCAAAAATCCGGTCCATGACCATATTTCATGGTAGATAAATGAGCTAGTTCATGCATAAAAACAAATTCTAATAAATGCGATTTATGAAACCCGTTTCTAAATAATTCTCTGACACATATAGAAAACACTTCGCCTTTATTTTGTACGTAACTTGTATTGTTTTCGTCTATTGGTATATTTTCTATTATCATATCGGGATTATAATTCTGTAACAAATTTTTTGCCATTTCTTTTTGATATTTTGTACCTTCTCCTCTGAACAAATATTTCTCACGGAATGCTCTCATGAATTTTATCGCATATAAATTAAGATTAGCTAAAGATTCACTCGCTTGCTTTACATTATCATGTCGTATAGACACTGCATAACATCTTTTGTCTATACGATTACATATTTTTCTTTTTGTTATGAAAGTATCAAGTGGTTCAAAATTCTTACAAAAAAACAATAATGTCGCTAATATTGTTATTACAATTACACACCAAGGCATTATATTATTGTTCTGAAAATTTCATATATGTATGGATTTTTAACAGCAACTATAATCTGCTTAAATCTATTCATATGCGTACGTATCACTTTAGAAAGGATTTGAGCAGTATGTCTTAATGGTAGCCAAAATGCTTCAATTCCTCTATCATCCAAAATGATAGTATCGTAATTGAAAAACATGGCCGTTTTAAAAACATTATTATATTGTTGTTCTACTTCTAATGGATTCACATAATAACATTCATCTGTTATTAAACGTGTGTCTAATTCATTGTGCAACTGATTTATAAGCGTTGTATTAGGTCTATACTTGGGTGTATATGTCATAATTTGTATACTCTTGAAATTTTTAATACGTTCGTATTGTTTTTGATGATCTTTTATTACGATAACAAAAGGAGATAAAATAACGGTATCATTATCTAATGGATAAATTTCACTTGAATTTTCGATGGAACAGCCATATGTAGTCGCTAAGTAAACATCAGATTCGTGTGTGTAAATACCTTGATCTGAATTTCCTCCTGGTATCAATTGATTACCAGCCATACAATATACTGCATTCTTATTGTCAGTACTACATATTTCTGTTAGAGCGTCTCTGTTCACAACGGATACTATAGTTGGATAACTCGTATTATCAAAAGTACATTTGATCATTTTGATGTTTTTATTAATTGGAATAGTCTCACAAGAAAAATTTTTTGTTAGCATTAAATTATTGGTGTTAATAGCATACATTTTCTTCAGAGGTGAATCGTTTTTATTTTCAATGAGTGATTTATATATACTTTCAGTATCTTGAAATACGGATAAATAAAAGTTGCGACGAGCGAATCCTTCGTCTTGTTTGGTTTCATAAACACGTCCATCACGTTTAATATCATCAATCAATTTTTGCGTAAGCTTTGTATGAAATCTTTCTTTTTTTTCGTTATCATCATCAGAATCTTCCTTAAGTTCTTCGTCAGCCATATTATTTTCATAAACACGGGCAATCTCAAATGTTTTAATTATATCAGAAAGATTTGTAAGAAACACTGATCTTCTTACTTTTACAGTATTACCAACATAATTAAGCACACCAGAGAGTAATTTACTATGTAATTCTTCAATTTCATTATTTTTTGGAACCGCATCTGATGAACTTTGTTTATTATCAAATGCATAAGTATCGATGATATATTTATATTTATCTTCTCCAGAATTTTCATAAAACATCTTGATGTATTTATCTGTTATATGAGATTCATCAAGACCATTAAGAATGGTTTTAATAACCAAAACTTCCTTCTCCATTATAATAATCTTATGCGTATTAATTAAAATGATAATTATAATTAACAGTATATAATGACACACGTGTTATCCCACAATCCCGTGAAATTACGGTTAGTCGATTTAAAGACGGGGGAATTTAAAAAAACATATGTTTTCATAGGTGAAGTACCAGATAATATCGAGAAAGCCCTCAAAAAAATAGAAGGAGACTTTAATTCGGGACGATCAATAAGTACAAATAATACATTAAAAAGTTTTTATGGAGCTAATTGGTTGACCAATTTAGGACTGTATAAAAATGATAAACGGGGTGGCGGTTCGGAAGAAAAAACATTTTTTGAAAGAGAAGCACTTGATATAATCGGAGGGGATGAAGAACCTATGTTTTCTGAGTTCGATAATTTGATAGAACTAACAGACGAAGATTTAGAACCTGTAAATTTTGTAGATAAAGGTGTTGTATCTGAAGATATAGTTGTTGATCCTTTGCAAGATATTAAAACGGAAAATATAGATAAATCAGGTGGAATTAAGTTTGTTTTTTCTTCTGTTTACCCATTAGATAACATACTGGAATTTAAATACAAAATATATTGCACAACAGGTATCCCTATTTTTCGGCAACATTTATGGTTTAAGCACAAGAATAAATCGTATCCTTGTTCGTACAATATCAAGGTTCATGGTAATAACGCAACTGTTGATATAAGCCATTTAATATCACATTATTCTGGAGATGAAGTTAAAAACGATATTGAAGGAATACCTATTGATATAGAATTTTATAAAAACAAGGATTGGATAAGTATAGTGGCCAATGACACATTCACTTTGATATCCAATATATACGATAAACATGGCGTAACAGAATATCATGTTGTTGATCTTAATTCGTTAATAAACGCACAAAATATCTATGCCAAGTTATCGAAAGATAAATACCAACTGGATTTACTATATTATGGATTCATTATGATATATTTTCCTATTATCACATATCAAGTATTTACTGATTATATTAAAAACGAAGCCTCTCTAGTTGATATATATCCGGAATTATTAATACCCAAGTTGTCGCTCGAAAAAAAGTTCAAACTAGAAGCCGATATTACAAATGAAGGATACGATTTAGAAGTTAAACCAATCGAAAAACATTTATTGAGCAGCATAACTAATACTATAATTTCTTTAATAAATCCGAAACAAGGCGGTGAATCCGTTTTTTCGTTAAGAAATATATTTGATTTAATCAAATTAACAGACATAATGCCGTATTGTAAAGCTTATCTGTTGCATGAAAATCAAAGGATAGTTTTACATAAATCATATTATAATGAGCAAGATACTAATGAAGCTATACCTTTGAATAGTCTTTTGATTAAAATAAAAACATATGCAGATACTAATGAAAATATGCGATTTATATTATTCAAAAACGGAAACTATATAATACGTACAAATTGGCGTGAGGAAAATCGCATGACATTCGGTAAAATAAAGAATATGATCATTAAAAAAATAAATCCCGTTATTTCCGCCATCAATAAACTTGGTAATAAAGTCCGTTATCAATACGGTGTTCTACCAGAAATAAGTGATAATATTGTTTTTACAGATACTGGAATGGTGTTTTATTATGATGATGATATAACAGAATCGCGTTTTAATGTTCTTAAAAATGTTCTAGAAGATTTTACGCGGGCCGGTATTTTAATGACAAAGGAAAATATCATACTTGGACAAGAGTTCTTTTTCCAAAAAGGTATGTACAAGTTCGACTCATCTCGTATAGAAAAAGCCATCACTGTAAGTAATTATTACGAATTTCTAAGCAATGGTGTAGTCAATCAAAAATGGTCAACTATATTTGAACGCACTCATTTGATGCAAGTAATAACAGTTTCTTCGAAGCTAAAATTTACTATTAATGGTATTCGCGATGAAATAGAAATGGAAAATTTCTATATGTATCTATTATCGTTGCTATCAATCTACATGAGAAACTCATCTAAAATCAAAAAAATTTCATCAGAAACTGTACAATTGAAATATAAAAATGCTTTGAAGAATCTTAAAACACAAGACCCTCTCTTGTATGATTTCAAGAAGATATACAAAAGTAATATAGTTTATCCAAAAATTTGCCAAAAGAAACATCAACCTGTTATTTTAAGTGAACAGGAATATAAAGATTTACCAAAAAATAAAAAAGAAAATGCTGTAAAATATTGGAACTTCACAACCGAAAAAGAGGTATGGTATAGTTGTCCAAACCCAAAGTATCCGTTTATTAAGTTCATAATTAAGCAACATCCAAAAGATTATTGTATTCCTTGTTGCAAAAAAATAGCAATGAACGAAAATGTAAATATTAAAAAACAGGAAATACATAAAACATGTTTAACGAAACATATATACTCTGGTGAAAAAAAGAATGTTACTAAGGGTAGTCATTATATAGCAACATATGGAAAAAATATAGAGGTTGGCAGACTGTCTCGTTTACCTGAAAATACATTAGAACCTTTGTTCTTTGATACTTATTCACCGGAAGGAGGTATTGATCCCGAATGTGTTACATCTGATGGATATTATTTGTTAGGAGTAGATCAACATACGACAGTAGTAAAAAATGTAGGGTATTTATATTGTTTAATCACAAGTCTTAACAGACCAGTAGATGAATTTTTAGCTGAAACAGCGAAATTAATTAAACGTGGTAATAATTTTCGTATATTGCTGAATGGTGATGCAGGTATGTATTTTAAAGATGCTAATGAGTTAGCGGATGTATTAATAAGGATAAACGATGAAGGATATTTAATGCTGAATAGATATGTAAATGTTCCTTGGAATAACTTATTAATGTCAATCGCGCATAATTATTATGGTGTAAATACTGTATTATTCACAGATGTTAGGAAAACAATAGAGCTCATTTTGCCTAATAATTTAAAAAACACAGAGGAAATGTTTCCTAGTTCACATAAAAACCTAGTCGTATTACAAAAAGGAAAATACTTTTACCCGATTTATTTGATAAATACAGAAGTGTTTAGACGTACAGGCGTTATAGATACGCGTTTATTTATTAATGAAAGTGGTATTATGTCTACTATACATGCTATCGTTCGCAAACATTTGGAAAATTCCGAATACGGACATGTACATGATGTGATAGATCTTGCTATAGCTAAGAAATTCGTAAAGATGTCACCAAATATTTCAATAACGCATTATCTTATTAATCATGCCAATCTTTGTTATGGTATTGTGCTTAAGTTCGAGAATAAACAAATATACTTCCCTATAGAATCTTCGTATTATTCAGAATCAAAAAACATAGAATTATTATTCCAACCATATAAAAACTATGTTGATTACAACACGGCGAGTCGTTTATATCAGAAATATAACGAATGGGTTAAGTTGGAATCAAAGAAATTACAGATGGACATAAATATATACCCGTTTATTGAAGCAGAAAAATGGTTATTACATAAGGAAGTAGTAGGTTTCATATCGAACAATATAAATTACTATTGCAAACCTATGCAAAAAAATAAAGCAAAAAGTATAAAAGATATACCTTTTCAGACCGTTGTTTATGATCATTTAACAATAAACAATATAGTTTCCAAGATGAAAAACAATAAAGTAAATATAGGATTACTTCCAAAATACGAGCAAACATTATCCCGAACGATGTATAAACAGAACTTATATCAATTGGTATTATTACATTTCATTAATACGTTCAATAAACAAAGAAATAATACTTTAAGAAAAAAGATATACGTTGTTTTATCAAAAACAGATTTCTCTAAATCCACTGAACATCTAAGAGAATTTATCAAAAAAAATATAACACAAGAAGATGATGCGGCAAAATTAAAATCCATGATATCGAGGTATTATGTGGATCATTACGATAAAAAAATATTGGTAGCAGATATAGCCGAAGCCTATTTTAATTTCGATAAAATAGCTCTTGAACGATTACAAACTCTATCACGCGATGAAAGAGTAGTCGAATTAAAGCGTATAGCAAAAAATTTTGTAATTATAAGTAATAAGCCTTTTAATGGTGATTTCCCTAATATATTAGGAGAGTGTGGTAATGAAAGTTATTGTCAATCGTCAAAATTATTAATAGATAATGATAGTTTTGAGACTATTGTCAGTGTTATAGCTGATGATATAGTTAATCCGATGAAATATAAATGGCTTTTCAACGGAGGTCTTATATCAAAAACAGTTAACTTTTATAAATTTATTAGACGACCCTCTGAAACGATACGAGTTGAAATCATTACGTAATTTTATATTTTTTCCTATATAATGTCCGAATCTATCGATTACGCTGAGTGCGAGGCCGAAAAAAATAAATCCGATTTTGTTGAAATTGGTGGCAATATAGTTAAAAATATAAGTTTAAAATTAGGTATTTTTACGTTTATATTTGGATTATTTGTGTTTAGTGATCTGTTTATTGATATGTTTTTTGGTAAAAACAATAATTACGCAGATGGAGAAACTACTACAACAAAGGGTACAATTGTACAACTTACCATATTATGTATATTTGCCGTTGTAATAAATTTATTGATTAATATCGGATGGCTATGAAAAAATGAATTTAATACCGAGATAATTATGGCTTTGATTACTGGTCGTCAGACAACAGAGTCTTATAAGGCTCTTGCTGTTGTATATTCATTAAATGATGATATGGTAATTATTGATATTCTATGTTCCGAAACTCCAAATAACATTGAAAACAAATCGGACATGTGGGAAATGAATACATCAGTAGTTAAAAAATATAAATATAATGTCGTGCATTCCGACATACTTATGGAAAAAGCTTTATATGACCTTATCAATACAGTAATGTTCAAAAATATTGCTTCTTATTTCCATTTTCAAATAGTTTACAAATTCGACTTATATGTATTTCAAAATATAAATAAACTAGAGTATTTATTTAGTGTTTGGCCAGAAATCAGAAGTTCTGTTATTACCTTTCTTGATAGATTAAATAGTGTTCGTAATGAAGGAAAAATTTCATCGCCAGATGAATATCACCAATTTATGCTTGAATGTAAATTTCCAGAAGACTGGTCAGAAAAATTGGATTATAACAAAATCGGTACCCTGTTTGGAGCACCAGAAACTAAATCATACGATGATAATTTAATCGAAAGTCTTAAAGTGTTGGTAAGAGGAGTTAATTCATTTGTTCTAAATGGGCAGGAGTTATTAAATACTATTGCTGCGTGTTTCAGAAAAAACGAAATAGATCATACAGATATCATAAATATGAAGAATATGTTAGAATCACGTATAACAGATATTGAAGTACCTACAATTCATGTAAGTAGTTGTAATTATGATTCTAATTTAGCTACATGTTTAATTGTTGCGTTAAATGTGATCAAAACAGGACTTGATGTAAATGAATTGATCAGAACAAAAAAAATAGTTCTAATCGCACAAATACCTAATAAGTTTGTTGAATTAAACGGTAAATTTTATTTGCCGGATGTAATTTGCGAACGATATAAATCAATGGGATTTTTAATTCTATTAGATCCATGTTGTAATAACATTGTTAATATATATGAAAGTTTAGGATTGGAGCCAGCCGATAATTTTCATCATGGAACGCGATTCGAATCATTCTTTGCCGATGAGAGTTTTTACAGGACTTAATCTCTCATCGCGTAGTTTTTTTAAAACTTTGCTCATGTCTTCATGATATTGAATTCTAGATTCCACATAATAAACATCTTCGTAATTTGGTTCATTTTTTTTCTTACAAAGGAACCAAGAAATTGCGGATAAAAAAGCAATGTTAACTACTGTTTGTAAAGTTTCCAACATTTATAATAATACAACATCTCTAATTTAAATTATAATTCTTTTATTTCGTCATTACGACCAAGGTTTCTTTTAATAGATCTCGCAACGGGATTGTTTGATCCCTTCATATGTAATTGCAGAATATGTTTTAGTTGAACTCGCGGATTAGCTACTGGTTCTTCATTGTCTTCTGATTCAGAATTCTCGGATGAATCATAAATACTGATTTCATCGCAAGGAGAAGTATCTGTCTCCTCGTTTTTAATCAAAGTTATATCAAATAATATACGATCGCGATATTTATCATATATATATTGAAGCCATAAGTATAATTCGCGAATTTCTTGTTCGGAATTACCGCCATCAAAATTAATTTTACCTCTTTTAAGTAATTTCACAGTTGTTTTTTTCGATGATTTGAGATACGACGGCCTGTTAAATTTAACATTTAGGCTTCCACATTTATCAGGGTTATACTTAATTTCTGCTATGTCGATAATGTTATATCCAGTAAGCATCGTACGAATTATGTCTGTATATTTACCTTCAACTGATTGCAACATAAATTCTGTGTAGAGACCAAATAAAGGTGATTGTTTCTCTTGAATTATTACTGATTCTAATTCTGTCAGATCAACATGATAATTAGTATTTATTAATCTGCATTTATAATTACGCATTACAGCATGGAAAGAATCTATTTGTACATCTTCACCTAATAGATTTGATAGGTAATTTTTCAAAATATTAATAGGAGCTATTAAATCCGTCATATCAGGATTAACGACACCAGGTGCTTGAAAACATCCCGTTCGGAACAACTTGATTTTATAAACATCTTCATTCGGTTTTATTTCAAATGTGATCTGACTACAAAAATATTTACCAGTACCTTGCTTTTTCCTCTTGATATTCTTCTTGTTTTTTGGCTTTCTACCGCGACTAGATTTTTTCTTTTCGACGGGTTTTTGGTATAATGGTCCGAATTTCTCACCATAATTACAGCCAGCTTTTAGTATTTCTGGTGGTAAATCATCTATGTATGTAATAAGTTCATGTTCTTCAAAATCAACGTGGGTTAAATATCCCTTTGCAGTCAGAGTAGATGGTTCGATTTCTGTGAATAGTTTTGTTTTTGATAAATTTGTTAATGCTTTAATTTTTCTTGTAAAACGTCGCCGTGATTCTAAAGTAGTTCCGTCGTATATTTTTATTCCTTCGATACTATTATAAATAGGCTCACAATCATTCTTAACATCGTTATAGTTCATCATCTATATAATAAATTCAAATTTAACACCTATAAATATCTTTCCTTACTCGTGTTATAATAGTGCCTAATAAATTGGCTCCCCATTTTGCTTTATTTTTTAAGGCATTTTTTTCTGTATAACCAATTCCCCAAATCCTGTCATAAGGACTAGCTTCTACGAATACAACATTGTCGTTAAATGATAATAGTGATTTTCTCAATGATTCGTCTTGAAATTTTAACGTATTACCAGCATAAACGATATCAACGCATGAACTATTCCATACGTCTTCGTCGAAGTTAGCAACTTTCCTACCATATTTCTTCATCATGGATGGAGCAGTTGTACAAAGAATTTTATGCAACATATTATCATCTTCAAATAATTCTGCTTTTTTTGCCATCATATATTGTTCTGCACAAGAATAAACAGTACCATCTTCCGTAAATTCTGATGGATACCATTGTGAAAGAAATCCATTTGTTTGCGTGGGTTTCCAAAACATAACATATTTTTCCATAGTTATTATTATAACAAATTCATTTTTAAGAACAAATATATAATGACAAGTATTGTTGTGTATGAAGGGGACACCACTGTGCGAGGTGGTGGAATTATAACTCGTGTTGCATTAAGAGTTTATGGAGTTGATAGATACGTAACAGCTATTGCATTCCAATACAGCGATGGAAGTATATTTAATCTTGGTATTCCAGAAGAGCCTTTGTCTGATCCTTACTATCTTGGTGGATTAGCAATAGGTAGTACATTCACCCATTTTATAAGCACACCACAAGGTTTTGATCGCATGACATGGCTCGGTACAAATGAAGCTTGCGGAGGAACGCGTATAAGAGATATGAGATTTTATCTTAATGATAGAGAATTAGGATCATTTTTGGCAACCAGCCCTTCTTCAATGCCTATAAAAGGGGACTTAAGCGTTGAAAGTGGAAAAGTAGTTAGCAGTATAGATGTATTTGTTACATGTGGTGCGTGGAAAACTTATAGTTTTAAAAAGTTATACGGTGTTCCATCACCAGTTAACGGTGGATGGTCAACATGGACTGATTGGACAACATGTACAGCTGATTGTGGAGGAGGTAAACAGAAACGCACAAGATCATGTTCAAACCCTGCGCCACAATATGGTGGATCAGATTGTACCGGTGATAATTACGAATTTCGAGCATGTAATACACAAGAGTGTCCAATAAACGGTGGTTGGTCAGAATGGTCGGATTGGTCCGCATGTGAAGGAGATTGTCCTAATAACAATGGTACAAGATATAGGACACGTGTTTGTAATAATCCTGCTGCTCAATTTGGTGGACTTGAATGTGAAGGCGAATCAAAACAATTTGAAGCGTGTGATTTAGCATGTCCAGTTCATGGAGGTTGGTCAGGATGGTCGGATTGGACTGATTGTAAAGGAGATTGTCCGTCTGGTGCGGGTTTAAAAACAAGATCTCGTACTTGTACAAATCCTTCTCCAAAAAATGGAGGTAAAGAATGTACTGGTTTACCAGTCGATGCAAGTGCTTGCGAAGTACCTTGTCCTGTAGACGGAGGTTGGACTAATTGGTCAGATTGGACACAATGTACAGATGGTAAACAAAAAAGAAATCGTTCATGCACTAACCCGGCTCCAAAAAATGGTGGTGCTAATTGCGAAGGAGATGCGGAAGAAATACAAAATTGCGGTATAAATAAACTATACAATGATTTAATTTCTAGTGGTGCTATATGGTTTATAATAATTTTAGCTGTTGTATTGGGATATGCATATGTTTCAAAAAAGAATGAATCATCACCTAGCTGATATATTTCGGATAAAATCTGAACATGAATTCATAAATACATCATCTTGCTCCATATCAATGGAGTCAATCTTTTTTTGGTATTCAGCTGGTGTAAGATTCCCACCATATTGTACCATCGATATCGGGTCAGGACTCGGTTTAATTGAGTTTAACGGTTTTCCATTTACGATGAAATAGAGGAATTTTAACATTTCTATTTTGTTATGTTGATCTGCGAAATCCTTTGTTTTTTTCAAAATATTGTATATAACACAATTCACACAACAGAAAACTCCTTTTGGAATGATAGAGTATTCTTTAATATTACTAAATTCGCGAATATTTTCGTATACACCACCAGCATTTCCTTCACTAATAGGGTCAATAGATTGCGGTTCAAACCATGGAAATCCGTTGAATGATCTACTACATGTATTACACAATAGATTTGTATTAGATGGCCAATTGCCGATACCAGTAAAAATAGCGGGCATTTTATCGTATACAATCGTATCGTATTTCTTGTGAGAAGATAATAATCTGTCTTGAAACATGTCTTCCATTTTTTTGCATTCATGCTTATACACCCCTTTTAGAAAGAGAACATCATGTGAATCGACACCAGAATAAGATTTAAAAGTGTTCATTTATAAATTTTATAAATACAACTTTAAAATAAAAATTTTTCGCAAACAGAATATATGATGGAGCAATACGACCTATTCAATCCACTGAATTATGATACACAAATTCTTAATGAAAGGTTAGAAATGGATTCATTACACGATACCATACAAAAAAGAGTCCGTTCACGAGATGTTTTGGAACAAAAAGTAATGAAGCAATTGCAATTGATGAGAAGAGAAATGAATAATCGCCTTGATCAAATACGTCAAGAGGTACCTGAAATGCCAGAAAAAATAGATGATATGATAATAGACGAACGCTTAACTACATATTTATTGATATTTTTGGCTGCTATATGCTTGTATTCCATATATATGAATCATTGTTTATCCAAGAAAATTGATATGATGTCCATGGTCAAAACCACTCCAGTAGAAACACAAGAGGTTATAAAAAATGAATCTTCATAATATCAATAATGTACGTACTCATAAATAATAGACATGTCGAATTAAAATCTAATACAGAAATAAGGAATTTTCTTCTGTATAATCCCGATATTGATAATATCAGAATTAATGATAGTTTCTGGGTAAAAGCACCAAAACTATTTATCCCGAATATTGAATTATCGAATGTCTTGGGCGCATGTTATTTAAGTAATCCTTTAGGAACACATTGGGTATTACTTAATGGTGTCGATTACTTTACATGGAAAAAAGACAAAACCTTATCGTCTCTAAAAGACAAAGTAGAAATGTGTCTTAACGTTTACAAGTTTTACACGAAAATTTTATACTAATTTTTTTTAGTCGACGTAATAATCGACAATTATACAAATAATATCATTTATCAATTCCTTGAAATAAAATGTGTAAATATACTGTACGTATTGTAAAATATATTGTCTGTTTTTCATGATACCATTCACAATATAATGTTTCTTTTCGTCGTATATATATGCTGCACCAATATCGTTATGTAATACACCATGTATATAATATCCACATTCTATTACTTTGTTTTTATAGTATTCTATTTTTGCCGGGCCGTGTTCTCTATGATACTGATTGTTTATTTTATAATGCAATGATATAATCTCACCGTACATATCATATTTTATTAAACATGGGCCTTTTGGGTTATGCCATTTACCCATGTTTTTATATTCCAAACATATTGTACGAAAAGATGAATCATATAATGCATATGAGGGTCCGTTTAAGTTATGTGATTTCCCATTAACACTCCATGCAAAGTGTGTAAAATGATCATTTACAATAATACTAGAGGGACCATCTAATCTATGGATCATATTATTATTAACCCATTCCACTGATTTTACTGAACCATCATTTGAATAATTAATAATAGCAGGTCCATCAGTTCTATGTTTAGCACTATTAACAAAATAATTTATCACTCTTATTTTGTTACCAACATAAAAAGCATATGCAGGTCCGTTTCCATTATGCCTAGCATTGTTATTAAAATATGTATAATCACATATATCTCCGTTATTGTAGTAACTAGCATATGCGGGAGCATCTAATCTATAAAGTTTGCCTTTAACAAACCAGGAAAAATTTTCAAGTTTTCCATTATCATAATATGTAATAACAGCAGGTCCTTCCGTGTTATGTAGTTCGTTATTTTTTTCATATAAAACATTTCGTACTATTCCGTTATCATAATACGATATTTTCTTTGATAGAACGTCATTTTCTTCTGTTGTTTTACGATAAACAAGTTCTTTAATATTACCGGTATAATAATAATTAACAAACACTAATCCATTATTATAATATTTTCCATTAAGCATCCATGACATATTTTTTACGTTGCCGTTATTATGATAATGAATTTCAGCATATCCGTTTTCTCTATGTGATAATCCATTTTTTTGCCATATTTCTGCTTGTATTTTTCCATCATGATAATATTTTGTATGAGTTGGTAAATCTCCTTTACGTGGATAATTCCATTCTTCTAATATTATTTTACCAGTTATATTCGAGTATTCGATATAGTTAGGACCATTCTCTCTAAAATTTTCGAATCCGTCATCAACAGGTTTGCGCCATACTTCATATAACATATTACCTTTTCTATCGTTTTCATCTTCAGTGAAAAAATCTACCAAATCGTTATCGAAACTTTCCATGTACAATTTGTGATAATTTATGATGTTTTTCAATTTTTCAACATCCAACCATAAATCATCATGAATGCATCAGATATATCGTCTGTTTTATTGGGTGTATTGTCTATAATATCTAACAATTTCTCATCATAAACACTGAGAAATTTTCTGAAATTAGCATCTGTATGTTTTTTATTAGCAGTTCTATTACTATATTTTTCTATAAAATGACCGTAGCTTAAATTTTCGGAAAAATGAAACGAGTTTTTTAAACTTGTACCTATAATTTCCACGTGTGTTTTCTTATATTCGTTTGCTTGGATCTGTGCTTTATGTGATATAACATTGTATTTCATATCATCTATAGCAAAAGATAAATTTATATTATTCGATACGCCACCTATTTTTTTTGTTAATGTGGATGTTTTCTTAATTCTTTTATTGTCTTTCAATATGAAATGAACGTTATCCATAGCAGAATAATGATATGCTATTTGTGCACTAATATTGCTCGATATATTGTTTTTGGTTATTTGATATTCTATCAAAACTACGTCTGGTTGTATAAAAGAATCGTAATAATTTAACAAATATTTTAATGACTTCGTGTAATCAAGGATCGGAACTTTATTTGCAGATATACCGTGAGATAAATCTACTACATTTGTATATAAAATTTTAACACATGATAACGTTCTGTCTATCGATTTTAATACATCAATCATTTCCGTTTCATTATTGTTTTTGATAGCATGTTTTAAATGACGAGTTTCTTCCTTAATTTGGTGTATCCATAAGTCATTATAATCTACCACACATACTCCCATATTTGACACTGCGCAATCGAATCCCATAATTAACATAATTAATTAAGTATAGTATCACTATTATCTAAACTTAAAATGGAAGTTTACAAATATAGTTTATATGGAAAATATCAACAGTACACGTAACATTATGGGTATGGCCGAAATTTTGGCTGACAGTGATGACGAAATTGATATTGATGACCTGGAAAAATCCATAATGACTGGCGGTAATTATAAGAAAGAATCCAGTAGTAAACTTGATGTAGTGGATGAATATAATAAAGAAATTGATCAGATGTTAAATAGATTCAATTTGAATGATCAAATCGATACCAATGATATAAAAATACCATCTGTCTTAACTAGTAAACCAACTATAAATATCGTAGAAGAAGTAGACGAAGAAGAAGAAACGAAGCCAGTATATCCTACTACATTCAAAGGTCGTTATGAACCACCAGTAATAAAAGACCAACAATACAATAAAATGACGAATGAAGAAATGAAACAAAACATCATCTCGAATGTAATGGATAAAATGGAAACTGTTGATGATGAAGCCAAGTTTTTACAAGACGAAGAAGATGAGGATGAAATGGTACGTTTAATAGAACAAATAGATCAATTGAAATCAACTCTGGAAGCTGAAGGAGTTAATTTATCACGTGTTGCTGATGTATCCGAAAAAACTACTCGTAAAGAAGCGCGAACAATTCTTAAATTATTACAACTTAAGAATGATAGATTAAGGTATTGTAGTATGGTAGAAGAAGGAATTCTTGCTAGTGCATATGGTTTAGAATCGATATTTGACGGAAAAAAAGAGTATTTCGGAACAAAAATAGATCTTGTTGGCTGGTCAGATACAGTTAAAGTTAAAATGCATAGAATGCGATACCATACGTCAAATTTCGTTGGTGATGTAATAAAAGACTATTCCATTAGTTCTGGTTGGCGTATTTTATTGGAATTATTACCATCAATGTTCTTATATAGTAGGGATCGTAGATTAAAAGCCAGAGATAATCTTGTTAATGATGCACAATATAATGATGCAGTTCAAAATCTTAATCGGCGATAAAAAAATGAAAATAAATTCTATGTATTATGAATAAATACTCTGGAGGGTCCCTTTATAAGGTAATACTGGCTGTATCTGCCATATGTATAGCGAAATTAACTCAGCCAAAATATAGGGGGAAACCTATAGAAGGTGGAAGTAGTAAAGCTACAAAAAAACCTATAGAAGGTGGAAGTAGTAAAGCTACAAAAAAACCTATAGAAGGGGGGAGTAAAGCTGTGGAGAAAAAAAATAAGTATAAAAGACCTCCGTTTATATTTCATTAATCTTTTTTTGAATATTTTGCAATTAAAGCAGTTTGAACATCCATTTCTTTTAATTCTTCAGATGATAACCAAGTTATGCTGAGTATAGATGTGTTTGGTCGCAGATCTATTTCCGGAACAAATTCTCTGTCTATTAAACTGCCTAGTATTTTAGCATAAATAATGCGTTGAGAATCGGCATTCGACATATTTGGAATGTCGAATGTTATAGGTAAAGTTACAACAACATTGTGTTTTCCTGCATCGCGAGCAATTTTAAGTTCTGTGTCAAGATGATTAAGTATTATACTAACTTCTTTTTTAATTAAATTCATTTGTGCTGGATTTTTTTTCAAAGCCGAAGCTTTAACAGACATTATTATATTCTATTAGTGTGTCTTTATGTGGCAAATCTCAATACAACATTGTTTCCTTTGAATGCCAAAAAGTTCAAACAATCAGCTAACACAATTAGATCAGCAGGATTATCCGAACGAATAATTGGTTGACTCGTTGCTGAATCGATTGCTGCAGTATATTTAAGATATAGTTCGCGGCTTTTAGAAACGTTAATATGTCCACTTGGTTGAAATTCTCCTGGTTTAAGATTAAAGTTCATCATATACCATCCCAAATCGCGAGGTGTTTTAATAAAGGAACCGTATTGCAAAGGTACGTAATTGTTATAGAAATCAGGACTTATTGCTGGATAAATCGTAATATCATGTGCTAATAACTCCAATTTCGATATCGGTTGAACTTCATCGAGATATACAGCATTATTAACTTGTATAGTAGCTGTACCAGTAACAACAGCTTCCTTTACTTGTTTAGCTGTAATATGTGTATTCTTATGCCACCGTTGTGAATATGCAGAATTTACCTGTGGACGAAAAGCAATATATAAAGATTCGACGGGCCATTTGATTTGATGCAGTAAAACATTTCCGGTATCGGTATTAAGTGTTTCAGAATGTCTGCGATGAACACGAATTAATTGATATCCAAAACGACTAATAAATATACTACGGAAAGCAGGTAATACGAATAAATGATTCACATATAAACAACATTCCGATACTGTTGGTTTTGTATAAGCACCTCCACCTCCATAATTAGCATATGAAATTAAATTTGCTTCAGTCTCAAATGTTACTTCAATATCCGTTTGGTCTTTTGGGAGAATAAAATTAGGCAAAGCAGTTTGAACATCCTTAAACCAGAACAAAATTGGAATCCATAATTCAACAGTTGGATGTGTTTGCTTGAAAGTTTGATATCCATCCCCAAACCAACGATATTCTCTAACTTCATCAACAGTTGGATCAGCTGATAAATATCCAAGTTTTGGTTGTTCTTGACCAATATTTCTCAGATATCCAGCTTCTTTATGTAAAGGTACTTTAAATTGGAAATAAGCATTCTGCTCATCTGTACCGTATTCATCGATTGGATGATTCTGAACTTTGAAACGGACCTTCTTTGCCAATTTATTACCAAGATATTCAACGTATCGTACTTTATCTAGAGCACTAACTGCTGCTAATCCTGTTAATTTTACATACATTACGGTATCGTTAATAAATTCTCCGTATAATGGTAATGTAAAGCTAAATGTTGCTCCCAAGTCAGCTTTTCCTTGACGTGGTACAACTTTACTGTATTCATGTGTAATTGCAACAAATGGTTTGTAACTTGAATTAATAAAAATCACATGGGAACGTGCTAACGCCTGCAACGTAGGCATCCAATCTTCTTCCATACTTAGTAATTCTTTTGCTGGTACTCCTGGATTTGCGGCTCTTAAATTACAGAGCTTTCTTTTTGAGATATTTTTAATATTCTCCAATAATCTGTTAGTTGCCATTAACATATGGTCTTCAACGCCATTATTAGTAAGTAATTGAAATGCACCTCCGACCGACATTTTATTTTAGCGAATATATATAATTAAATCTATAAAAAAAATCATAATAAAATGCGGTTAAGTAAACATTATTAGAATGTATATGTATATTATGTTTTCTAAATACATATACATTAGTATTACGAGATATGTTAGATTATTTGTATAATATTTTACTATCATAAATATACGATGAACACAGCTCAAGAAGTTCAACAGTATTTGTTGGAAGAAAATGCGAGGAAATTGGCTCTGGAAGCAGAACGTGATAGAACACAAAAAGCGGCAGAATACTTGAAAGTACATATAAACGGTTTAGCCAATCCAAGTCCTATAGTTGTTGCTGCATCCGTATGTAGCATAATATTAGTATTATGGGTAGCATATAGAATATTTTTGAAACCAAATGCGACAGGTGTATGGTTCGATAAAGAAGGAAACAAAATAACAATATCACATAACACATTGACCGGAAATGTAAGCAGCATACAAAATAAATCCATTAGTATAACTGATAATTTAGTAAAAATGAGTTTGCCAACAGATATATCAAGTACGCAAATTCATATTGGCGTTTGGGACTATGAAAATCTCATTTTATTTACGGACGGTTCCCATCTATCGCGATTACAATAAAAAAATAATTTGTAATATTTTTTTTGAATATTTATTTGATTATTTTATTTCGAAATATATACGAATTGCTCACTATGGAAGTCAATGATAATGATAATATGAATGGAGGTGAAATGGAATGGTCGGGTGGAAGCCCATTTGTAACTGGAGGAAGTTTGGCAGAAACTATAAGTTCTGCAAAAACTAATTGGGCGTCTGTTGGTGATTCTTATCCTGGACGATTAGTTGTCCTGGCTAGGTTATTATCAGAGGCTATTATTGTTGTAGGTGTAGTTTTGTTATTCTTGGCTGTTTGGTTAAGTAATGATTTTCAAACAAATACTGTACAACTCTTGTCTGGTTTATTGGCTGGCGCTGTTCTCTCATTAAATGCAATGTCTTTAACCGAGAAATTAACATCAGGCAGTAATGGTAGAAATTATGTAGCTGAAGCCGTATCTGGTGTAGTACCACTCGTAGTTGGTGCTCTTTATGGAACAATTGTTGCTGCGGTTAAAGCATAATTTAATTCAATCATATTTAGCACATAATTTTTTTTGTATAAAAAATAAATAATTTAAAATCTACACTATGGCATATCAGGTATACGAAGTGGCAAAAAAATGCATTTCATTATTTCTTCAACAAAAGAGTGCCTGCGTATTTTTATATTTTTTATTTTTATTTATGTATATTTATATACGAGATCACTAATACAAGATGGCATCAGCTGGTATCTTTACGATTATTACCAACGATGGTAAGCAAGACCGCGTTTTAATGGCTACGGCCCTTTTACATAGTCGCTTGGCTTCTATTAATAAAGTTAAGCTTAGCAATAATGGTGGCAGACCTGACGATGTAGTCAATTTGCCTACTCTTTTGGATATTGAACGTACACACGTTCTCTTTACTAATTCTCACTTCAAGCCATTTGTGGCTATTGGTTACGAATACAATAAGGTTCGTGCCGCTAGTGGTAACCCTGCTTTGGGATCAACCATTCAATTCAACATTCCTCAATTCGGCGATTTCTTTCATGATATTGCCTGCCATGTTACTCTTGGACAACCAACTCTTACTATTACTAGTGGAACTGCATCATCCGACGAACCTCTTATGCGTTGGGCTCCATTCCCAGGAGAACGTCTCTTGAAGAAGGTAACTCAAGAAGTTGCTGGTAATCCATTGGATTCTTATACATTCCATTCAACAAACATGCACCGTGAATTCCGCGTACAACCCAATAAACGCCTTGCTTGGGATAGATGTGTTGGTCAAGAAGTTCCCGAACACGGTTGGGTTAGACAACCTGATTGGGCTAGCTCTGGTGTAGCCAGTGCTAGTGTTACTCATCGTGTCTTGGCTGATGTTACCCGTGGAAATCAAACACCCACTGGTCAAAAATCCGGAGATTTGGAATTATTCATTCCATTCTTGTTCTGGTATAACTTGGATGTTCGTCAGGCAGTTCCTTCTGTCTCCATTCCAAACGGACAACGTTATATTAACGTTGATCTTGCTACTCTTGATGAACTCTGTGGAGTTGTTCCTCGTGGAGCTGGTACTTGGTCATCTCCCAATGCTACATTGGTTGAATCAGTTGCTACTCTCAAGAGCATCGAATTATACGTTAACAACATCTTCGTTAATCCCGAAGTACACAAGATCTACATGAAACGTGTTGGATTCTCTCTTATCCGTGTTCACCGTGAACAACTTTATAATGCTAACTCTAGCTCTGCTGAAATTCTTCTTCAACAATTGAAATGGCCTATTGAATACTTGTTCGTAGGCATGAAAGTTAAGGACTACTATGCGTCAAGCGATGCTGCTACTAAACGTCAACATCTTGATAAATGGCATACATTCCATTCACGATCCACTGGTACATACAAAACTGATGGACAAAAGGTATTCAAGGAAACCAAACTTCTTACTGCTGCTTCTGATTCTCTCGGTATTGCTGCTACTACTGGTGCTTTGTCTACTTCCGGAACTGCTGTATTGGCTGTTACCGTTGCTGCAGGAAATATGCTCCGTATTGGTGGTGCTACATATACAGTAGCTACCGGTGCGGCTGCTGCGGCTGCTGCTTCAGGTGTTACTGTTACACCAATTCCTTCCGCAGCTATTACTGCTTCCGCTGCTTATGCTGCTGATGCCTGGTTGGTAACTCCTCAAGGTTTGGAAGTTCAAACCGATATCTGCACCAGAACCATGAATGACTTGTCTATCAAGGCTCACGGTATCAGTATCTACGATACTCTTCCTCATGGATTCTTCAATGGATACACTCCATACCATTATGGTGGACCCAATATTAATACTCCTGCTGATTGTGGATTGGCCTTCGTACCATTCTGCTTGTATCCAGGAACGTATCAACCAAGTGGTCATATTAACGTTTCACGCGCTCGTGAATTCTATCTCAGCTACACTTCCAGTGTAATTACTTCCGGTACTGAAGGTACTTTGGTAGCTGTTGCTAGCGCTATCAACTTCTTGTTGATTAGTGATGGTTCCGCTGTTCTTCGTTATT
>JACCDV011041981.1_pt1 | contig 131992 bp, 107 predicted proteins | sample 7446131 | NCBI WGS metagenome assembly JACCDV01 (sample SAMN15323448, study PRJNA562643) | freshwater metagenome | isolation source: river surface water | place: USA:Blue River Watershed | collected 2017-08-17 | reverse complement strand
TAAAACTTGTTCAGTTGGGTTTTGATCTGATCTGAGGTGACGTAGTTATTATCATAGAAACCGTATTGGATTTCACCAGTAGGATTGAATTTAAATAACCATGAGGTCGTTTCAAAGTGTTCTATTGTATCTAGGTTTGATTCGGAGTCGGGCCATGCCGATAAAATTTGTGGTTCTGAAAGGGTAAATACTAAAAATTTACTTTGATCATTGCTTACGAGAATACCTTGTGTTTTTTCTAAGCTGACATTGTCAGTTGGAAAACCACTCAGTTTGTCTTTTAACAGCCCGACGCGTTCTTGAACATAAGTTGTTGTATTCATACCAAGCTCGCTTAATTTGGCATCAATGGCTTGATTGAATTGCTTTTCTGAGACTAATTTGTTGTTGATCTTGTAAAGTTCTTCTGAGAGCCATTCAGGCATTTGGGTTGCTTCATAAAACTCCTGCCAAAAGTAAAACCATTGGCCTTCCATAGGTTGTTCTTGTAAGAGGCGCCCTGTAGGGCAAAAGAAATGATTGGTTTTTTTTGGTGAATTGCTATTTTGCAGGTCAATGATATCAATATCCAAAGAGGTTTGCGATGGACTGATGACCACATTTCGGATATGAATTTGAATACTAGGAGCAATGAGTCCTTTTACACTGACTTCTTGCAAACTGGCATAAAAGTTTCTTTTTAAGATTTCTTTGTACGAGTCAAAAAGGTAAGTGATGGGATAATAAGCAGCAAAGTAATCTTTGGGGTTCTCTGCTAATTTTTCTAATAACGCAAAACTTGCTTGGTCAAATAGATTCGACTTTTTAATATCTAATTCACCGTTCTTTTTATAATCTTGAAATTTTTTCGTGGTTAAGTCCATCATTTCCTCTGCTTGTTTGATCATGTCCTCGCAGAGCGGCTCTGTAATTTGATAGTTACCTTCTGTGGTTAGTAAAAAATGGATGGCTTCTTGCGAGTAGCTGAAAGTAGTGGCAAGAATAAAGAGGAGAAATAAGATTTGTTTCATTTGTGATGTTTGAGAGGGTTTTGGCTAAGATAAAAATGATAAGGATTCAAAGTAACGATTTTTGAAAACAATAAAAAAGGAACCCATTTGGATTCCTTTTATTCGTTTTGACTTTCAAATGAAATGAAAAGTTGCTTATCTGTATAACGTTGCTTTCACAGCCTTCACGATACGCTCTACGTTTGGTAAAGCTTCGTCGATGAGCGTTGGTGAGAAAGCAAACGGAGTATCGGTTTGAGTAACGCGTTGTACAGGCGCATCTAGGTAATCAAATGCATAGCGCTGTAAGTGGTAAGCGATTTCTGAAGAGATGCTTGCCAAAGGCCAAGATTCTTCTACAACCACACAACGGTTGGTTTTTTTAATGGATTCTACAATGGTGCCGTAATCGAGCGGGCGAATGGTGCGCAAATCGATGATTTCTACACTAATGTTTTCTTTGGCCAATACTTCAGCAGCTTCTTGAGCTACTTTGATAATTTTACCAAAGGTAACGAGCGTAATGTCCGTGCCTTTTCTTTTGACGTCAGCGACACCAATTGGAATGATATATTCGCCTTCAGGCACCTCGCCTTTGTCTCCGTACATTTTTTCTGACTCCAAGAAAACAACAGGGTCGTTGTCGCGGATGGCAGCTTTTAGTAAGCCTTTTGCATCGGCTGGGTTAGATGGCGTGATGACTTTTAGGCCTGGAACGTGCGCATAGAATGCTTCAAAACTCTGAGAGTGAGTTGCAGCTAATTGGCCTGCCGTACCGTTACCACCGCGAAACACGATAGGACAACCGTACTGACCGCCCGACATCTGTAGCATTTTGGCTGCAGAGTTGATGATTTGGTCAGCAGCAAGAATAGCAAAGTTCCAGGTCATGAATTCTACAATTGGGCGCAAGCCATTCATGGCCGCACCAACGGCAATACCAGAAAAACCAAGTTCTGCAATTGGGGTGTCGATGATGCGCTTTGGTCCGAATTCGTCGAGCATCCCTTGAGATACTTTGTAAGCACCGTTGTATTCGGCAACTTCTTCTCCGAGCAAAAATACGTTTTCGTCTCTGCGCATTTCTTCGGACATGGCTTCTCTAAGGGCTTCTCTGAATTGTAGGGTTTTCATAGTGTCATTTTTACAATTAGCAAAATTACAAATAAGTCAGAAACTACAAATGCTTATGCTACTTTAAGTGTTGCGATTTTTGATTTGCCAAATTGTTGGGTGGCGTAGTCTAGATTGATGGATAAGGACTTTTTGGCTGAACTCGGAAGTTCAAACATGGCATCGGTGAGAATGGCTTCACAAATAGAGCGCAGGCCTCTAGCGCCTAAACCGAATTCCATGGCTTTTTGAACAATGAAATCGAGTACTTCTTGATCGAGTTCTAGCTTGACGCCGTCCATATCAAAAAGCTTGGTGTATTGTTTGATCAATGCGTTTTTTGGTTCGGTAAGGATGCGTTTGAGGTCAGCTTCTTTAAGTGGCTCGAGGTAGGTGAGCACAGGGAAGCGACCGATGAGCTCTGGTATGAGCCCAAATGTGCGGATATCGCTTGGCGCAATGTATTTGAGTAGGGATTCTTCTTCGATACTTTGTTCATCTGCTGAGGAGAAACCAATGGTCTGACGATTGACGCGATTGGCAATCAGTTTTTCAATGCCGTCAAATGCACCTCCACAGATAAACAAAATATTTTTGGTGTCTATAGAAATCATTTTTTGTTCAGGGTGCTTGCGCCCGCCTTGCGGTGGTACGTTTACCGTAGCTCCTTCCAGCAATTTAAGCAAAGCTTGTTGCACCCCTTCACCTGATACATCTCGTGTGATGCTCGGGTTGTCGTTTTTACGTGCGATTTTGTCGACTTCATCTATGAATACGATACCCATTTGTGCGCTGTCTACGTTGTAGTCTGCTGCTTGTAAAAGTCTTGATAAAATACTCTCAACATCTTCTCCGACATACCCCGCTTCTGTGAGTACCGTTGCATCAGCAATGCAAAATGGCACATTTAATAGCTTGGCGATTGATTTTGCTAGTAAGGTTTTACCTGTTCCTGTGCGGCCTACGAGAATGACATTCGACTTTTCAATTTCGACCTCGTTTTCGTTGGTTTTCTGCTTCAATCTTTTGAAATGATTGTATACGGCAACAGATAATACTTTTTTGGCATCTTGCTGTCCAATAACGTATTGATCAAGGTGCGCCTTGATTTCTTGTGGCTTGAGTAAATTCAGGCTCTGAGCGGCATTGTTAGTGGCGCTAGGGCTGAGCGTAAGTTCTTCTTGAACAATTTTGCTAGCTTGGTTGGCGCAGGAGTCGCAGATATGGCCGTTGATACCGGCAATGAGCATATTGACACCTGAGCGCGGAGAACCACAAAATGAACAAGTCGTTTCTTTTTTTGCCATGTGTTATTTAGGATTGCGCAAAAGTACTTCGTCAACCATACCGTAGGCTTTGGCTTCTTCGGAGGTCATCCAGTAATCGCGGTCGGAGTCGGCCCAAACTTTATCGTAGTCTTGTTTGCTGTGTGTGGCAATAATGTCGTAAAGTTCTTTTTTCAATTTTTGAATCTCGCGGGCAGTGATTTCAATATCAGAAGCTTGACCTTGCGCACCACCTAGCGGTTGGTGAATCATGACGCGTGAGTGTTTGAGTGCACTGCGTTTGCCCTCAGCACCTGCACAAAGTAGTACGGCGCCCATTGAAGCAGCCATACCAGTACAAATTGTAGCGACATCTGGGCGAATGTATTGCATGGTGTCGTAGATTCCAAGACCTGCATATACAGAACCACCTGGCGAGTTGAGGTAGATTTGAATGTCTTTTTTGGCATCTACGGACTCCAAGAAGAGTAATTGTGCATTGATGATATTGGCTACCTGGTCATTGATGCCAGTGCCGAGAAAAATAATGCGGTCCATCATGAGGCGCGAAAACACGTCCATTTGGGTCATGTTCAGAGGGCGCTCTTCAATGATGTATGGAGTCATGGAAGACTCAATATAGTGATCCACGTACATGCTGCTGATGCCCATGTGTTTGGTGGCGTATTTGCGAAATTCGTTGCTATCCATTGTTTTTATTTTAGAGTTTCAAAATTAGTGATAAAGGTTGGCTTTTTGCAGAACTTTTTTTCAAAAAAAAATCCTGAACGAATCCAGGATTTTTAATGTGATTGTTGCTGCGCTTATTTAACGAGATCAATGAAAGTAGCGTCATTCATGAATTTGATGAATTCGCGGTCTTTTGCTGCTTTGTCTTTAAGTGCTGCGTTTTTAGAAATAGCGACTTTTAATTTGCTTACAACGGCATCTGCACTCGCTCCGCTGCGCGCTTCAATAATAGCTTTTAGATAAGCCAACTCTGCTGTTTCTTGAAGTGAGGTGCTTGCCTTTTTAGCGGCGTCGAGTTTGTTGTTAAGAATGAGTACAAGTACTTTGTTGTAAGAATCTTGAGTGATGTTTTTGTCTGCAGCACTGTAGTTGCCATCCATGATATCAAGGATACCTTGATTGTAGTTGTAGACACTTGTTTTAGAAGCACTGATTAACTTCTTGGCTGCAGAACGATTGCCTTCTAAGATGAGACTCGCTGCCAAGTTATTCTTGGTAACCGGAACATCTTTGAGTTCGTTTGCTTTTTTGAAGGATTTAGCTGCATCTTTAGTGTTTCCTAATTCAAAAAGTGTAGCACCCAAGTTGGTGTGCGTGCGGTGATCGTTAGAGAAGTTAGCTGCTGCAATTCCATAGATGCGAGCCTTTTCATTGGCGTCTGTAGTGAGTTTACCAGCTGTAAACAACAATTCTTCTACAGTAAGCGTATTTGGATTTTGCATGCTAGCAGCGCGAAGCTCATCGTCGGTGAGTCCGTATTCGGTGTACTTAACAACGACAACTGCGCGGCGAATCATTGGGAAGACATCACTTTCTAGTTCGGTGTATGCTTTTCCAAGATTGATCATGTCTTTTTCGCGTTGCTCAGGATCTTTGGTCATTTCGAGGATGCGGATGAACAAGTTTTTGTCGGCCTCAGGGATAGTTGTGGTAGCGGCTAGTTGGCTTTTGAAACCTTCAAAGTCTTCACCGAACTTTGCCAAAGCATAAGCGCTGGTATCTGCATAAGCAGTAAGCTTGGCTTTTTTCATAAGCTCAGTAAGGGCTTTGCGGGCAGCAACAGTACGGTCAGATGAAAGGTTGTCGTTTTTCGCTACTTCACCGTCTGGAGATGCATAACCGTTGATTTCAATACCTGTAATTTTGATTTTAGGATTGCTTTGAGCTGCTTGCATCCAAGCCATCAATGCGAGGATGTCTTGGTCTTTGATTTCGGTAGCACGTACATCTGACTTTCCTTTTTCGAAGTTGAAAGTAGCGGTAGTTGTTTTGTCAAATTGACGAACCAAAGCGTCTTGCTCAGTGAGAACCTTAAACGTTTTGTCTACGAGGTATGGAGTAATAATGGTTGCATCTGCAATTTTTGTCTCTGGCAGCGCACCTTTTTCTTTGGTTTGCTTGTAAAGTTTACCAGTGATGATAACATCTGCCGCTTCCATAGATGGATCATAGGCCATGGTTTGCTCAAATGTTGCGGTTCCGCCTGTTTTGAAATCGATTGTTGTTCCGTTACCAGTAACCTTAGAGCCGTTTACGTACCATGTTCCGATAGCAGTTGAGCCTATTTTTGGAGTGATTTCAGCTTTCGCCTTTTTTTGAATACCTTTTTCAGGAACATTCACGGTGATGCTTACTTTCACGGAGTCACCGTGCATTTCTAAAGGATTAGGGTTCACTGTGTAAGTGATGTCTTTGACGAGGTCGCAAGAAGCAACAAAGAACGCCGCTGTTCCGATGAGTAAGGTTCCGTTGAAGCGAGTGAAATTCATGAGTCTAAATTTTATGATTCCTTGCAAAATTAGGGAATAAATTTAACATCCTGATTTTTTGGTTCAAGATGTTGCATTTTTGAAAGAACTTTTAAAAATCAACAAGGAATAAAGTCCAATTTTAAGGCTTTAAGCGGTGTCATGACAAATTCGCGTTGTTGGTAATGCGGATGTGGAATTTGTAAGTCAGGGGTATTTAGACACAAGTTTTCGTAAAAAATAATGTCGAGGTCTATGCTGCGATCTTCATAGGAAGCCGACTTCTTAACGCGGCCCAGAGCTTGTTCGATTTGCTGCAATTGTCGGAGCAGTTCTCGCGGAGGTAAATCTGTTAGTAGGAGCAGGCAGCCATTCAAAAATTCATGTTCAGATTCAAAACCAACCGGAGCGCTGTGGTAATAAGGAGACACTTGAACAACCTTTCCGCAAGTTTTTGACAACGCTTCGACAGCCGATTCAATGTTGGCTACTTTGTCTCCAAGATTCGAACCAAAAGCAATGACTACCCGATTATTGCCACTTATTTCCATTTGAAACTATGTACGAGTTCTTGTAAATCAGTCTTCAGGTATTGTAAGGTTGGCCTCAATGAATCGTAGTTGGGTCTGCAATTTAAGAGTACTTCTCCTCGTAGAAAATGTTGTGTAGAGTCAGTGAGGTAAAACTGAAAGTTCGTGGCGACATTCCCTTTGAGTTCAAAAAACGTCCCAAATACGCGTTTGTTGGGTTCGATGATTTGCTCGAAATCAATTTTTTCTGCCATGATTTTATGTTCATCGACTTTGTCATTGGCAAAATTGATGATTTCAGGAAGTGAATCCTTGGATGGAATTCGAAGGTAGTACAAAAACAATGTTCCGTTCAGCGGGCCTAAGTCAATCTCCTGAACGCTGTAATTATTTTGAGCTTGTTCAAAAGTCTTTGGCATAAATAAGTTGGCCAATTTGAATTGAAATTGATTAGGGCTTGTGTAGTTTCTGTAGCCGTGAGCTGGGAATTCAGTTCGTAAAAATGTACTGGGCTTTGGCACGGCATTGGGTTCGCCACAACTTGCAAAAATGAACAATCCCGATACCAAAACAGTAAGCAGCAAATTAGTTTTCATGGATAAGTACTTTTACAGATTTGACGCGTTTTTTGTCCGAAGACTCCACAATTAGTTTGAGTGCTCCGAGCGTAATGTATTCGTTGTTTTTTAGGATCCTACCCCCAACCTCAATGATCAAGCCACCGAGCGTTTCCGCTTCTCCTCTCGCATTTTCTATCGCGTCTTCGTGTTGTTCACCGATGATCTTGAGTAAATCGTTTAAGGAGGTGCGTCCTTCAAATAAATAGGTGTTTTCGGATTGTTTGGTGTATTGGATCTCGGTGTCGTCAAATTCATCGGTGATGTCTCCGACGATTTCTTCTAAAATATCTTCTAGCGTAATAATGCCACTTGCGCCGCCGTATTCATCGACAACAACAGCCATGTGCATTTTCATGTTTCTAAATTCTTGTAAAAGATCGTTGATCTTTTTGTTTTCTGGAACAAAAAATGGTTTACGTAATACCTGTTGCCAGTTGAAATCAGCAGTTTGATTCAAGTGGTTGAGTAAGTCTTTGATGTACAAAATACCAATGATATTATCGGGGCTTTCCTCAAAAACAGGAATGCGGGAGTACCCAACATCGATGATTTTATGGAGTACGGCTTCGAAATCATCGGAAGCATCGATATCTTCAACTTCTACTCTTGGCGTCATGATTTCGGAAGCTTCCGTTTTTCCAAAGCGAACAATGCCTTCTAAAATTTTGTGCTCTTCGTGTGAGCCTGTTTCGTCTTTGGTGAGTGCAACGGCTTGTTCGAGCTCGTTTTGGTCAATAGAAGCGCCCTTATTACTTAGTTTCTGAATGAAATTTGTGCCGCGCACCAAAATTAATTTAAGCCAAGATAGCGGCGGAACTTTGCTGATGAAGCGCAGAGGATAAACCGCCAGCATACTCACTTTTAAGGCGTTTCTGTTGGCGAAAATTTTGGGAATGACTTCTCCAAAAAGTAAAATGATCAGGGTAATTCCGATGACCTCAACGACAAAACGAAGCAACGCAAATTCACCATTTGTCGGAAAGATATCGTTGAGCACAAATGAAGATAAAATGACGATGCCCACATTGACGAAATTATTGAAGATCAATAGGGTAGCCAATAATTCTTGTGGACGGGCCAAGAGCGTTAAAATAAGTTTCGCTCTAGGTGATGGGTTGGATTTTATCGCTGCGTTATCTTTGGGTTTGAGCGAAAAAAAAGCACTTTCAGAACCGGAAGCAAAGGCAGAAAGCAACAATAAGAAGAAAATAATCAGAAGGTAGAGATAACTTGCATCGCTGATCTGTGAATTGTAATCGAATAGCGATGCGCTGAGACTCGGAGGTTCTATTGATGAATTCATGGTTTAAAATGGTAGGTCGTCATCGGCCTCTGAGGCCAAACCCGTCATGGGTGACGGATGATTAGGTTTCCCTTCGTTTGTATAATTGCTGGGGCGTTCTTGGTGCTCTGGGCGAGAGAGAATAGTGAGGTCGTCGCCGACCACTTCTGTGGCATAACGCGTTAGGCCTTCTTTGTCTGTCCAGGAGCGTTTCTTGAGTTTTCCTTCGACATAAATTTTAGTCCCTTTTCTTAGGTATTTGTCGGCAACTTCTGCCAAACCTCGCCACAAAACGATGTCGTGCCAGTCGGTGGTTTCTTTCTTTTCACCGCTTTGTTTGTCGGTGTAGATTTCTGAGGTGGCAAGTGGAAAAGAGGCAACTACTGCGCCATTATCAAGGCGTCGGACATCGGGGTCTTTGCCCAAGTTTCCGATCAAAATAACTTTATTGACACTTCCGTTCATCTGATTTTTTTCAATCAATAATAGTTATTTTTTTCGAAAAGGTCGCTTTTTTGCACTTTTTGTTGGCTGATTAGCAGCGATTTCGAGACATTCTTCTAGACTCAAGGTTTCTGGTTGGCTATCTTTCGGTAATTTGAAGTTGTCTTTACCAATTTTGAGATAAGCACCGTAGCGCCCGTTGAGTAACTGAACATCTGGATTTGCTTCAAAAGTTTTGATAACTGCTTTTGCCGCTTCTTCGCGTTTGATGGTATCGAGTTCTATGGCTCTTTCAAGGCTAATAGACATCGGGTCCTCTTCTTTTGGAATCGAGCAAAAGCGTTTTCCGATTTGCACATAAGGACCAAATCTGCCGATATTGACTTTGACTACTTCAGCTTCGTGTTCACCTAAAATTTTAGGTAATTCAAAAAGTTTAAGCGCTTCTTCGAGGGTGATGTTATTGATCGATTGATTGGCCTGCAAAGAAGCAAACTGCGGTTTGAGACCGTCGGATTGCTCGTCGCCAATTTGAATCATGGGGCCAAAGCGGCCAATGCGTGCAATAATTTTGCGGCCGCTTTTAGGGTCAGTGCCCAATTCGCGCTCGCCAGTTGCGCGTTCAGAATGCGTGAGGGTGTCCTCTACTTTAGAATGAAAAGGCCCGTAAAATGATTGGAGCATGTCTGTCCAATTGAGCTTGCCGTTTGCAATTTCATCAAAAGACGCTTCTACTTTAGCCGTAAATTGGTAATCTAAAATTTGATCGAAATTAGCCACCAAGAAATCCGTCACAACGATGCCGATGTCGGTAGGAGAGAGCTTGTTTTTCTCCTTGCCTGTGGTTTCGGACTTCTCTAATTCTTGAATACCGTTCGGATCAAGAACGAGTTGTGCGTATTTGCGTATTGCACCTTCGCGCTCTTGTTTTTCGACGTAGTTGCGCTTTTGGATTGTAGAAATCGTTGGGGCATAGGTAGACGGACGACCAATACCGAGTTCTTCGAGTTTCTTCACTAATGAAGCTTCTACATAACGCGACGGCGGCCTGCTAAAACGCTCTGTTGCCGTACTGTTTTGAAGTTTGAGAACAGAACCCACAGAAACTTTGGGTAAAAGCCCTTCTGTTTCTTCGTTTTCGTCGAGTTCGTCATCCAAATTAGCGGCTAAATAAACTTTAAGGAAACCGTCAAAAATGAGTACCTCTCCTTTGGCCTGAAAATAATAAGAACTGCTCAGGCCGTTGATTTTGATGGTCGTTCTTTCGAGCTGTGCGGGAGTCATTTGACTGGCAATACCTCGTTTCCAGATGAGTTCGTAAAGTCGCTGTTCGTCGCGTTCTGCTTCTATGCTTGAACGCGTGAAATCCGTGGGGCGAATGGCCTCGTGTGCCTCCTGAGCACCGGCACTTTTGGTGCTGTATTTGGTGGGTTTAGAATACTGCTCGCCATAAAGTGAAGTAATGGCGGTTTTGGCCGCATCCAAGGCTGTTTGCGATAAGTTTACAGAGTCGGTACGCATGTAGGTGATGTGCCCAGCTTCGTAGAGTCTTTGCGCTACACTCATGGTTTTGCTGACAGAGAAACCAAGCTTCAAACTCGCTTCTTGCTGTAATGTTGAGGTGGTAAACGGCGCCGAAGGGTTTTTAGTAGCAGGTTTTTGCTGAACGTCTTCAACGGTGAATTTTGCCGTTTTGGCGTCGTTGAGAAGATCGAGTGCGGTTTGTTTGTCTGGGAGCTGTTGGTTGAGCTCTGCGTTGAGGATGCCATTTTCACTCATGAATTGACCCTGAACGCGGTAAAATCCTTCGGAGTTGAATTGCTCAATTTCGCGCTCGCGCTCTACAATTAAGCGAACGGCAACTGACTGAACGCGTCCAGCGGAAAGGCTTGGTCGTACTTTTTTCCAGAGTACTGGTGAAAGCTCAAAACCAACGATGCGGTCAAGAACACGACGTGCTTGTTGGGCATCGACAAGTTCTTGGTTGATATTTCTCGGATTTTCGATGGCGCGGGTAACGGCCGTTTTGGTAATCTCGTTAAAAGTGATGCGCTTGGTGTCTTTTTTCTTTAGGTCAAGCGTTTCGAAAAGGTGCCAGGAAATGGCTTCTCCTTCGCGGTCTTCATCGGTTGCGAGCCAAATGGTGTCGGCTTCTTTCGCTAATTTTTTGAGTTCGGCCACGACCTGTTTTTTGTCGGGACTTACTTCATATTGCGGCGCAAAACTCGCTTCGAGGTCGATTGCCAGACCTTTTTTAGCGAGGTCTCTGACGTGGCCGTAACTAGATTTGACAATGAAGTCTTTGCCGAGATAACCCTCAATAGTTTTTGCTTTTGCAGGAGACTCGACGATAACAAGATTTTTAGCCATAAGGAGATTTTGGGGACAAATGTAAAAGTAAAACAGTTCAAACCTCAACTTGTTTGGTGCATTTTTGTTCGGATTTTTCCTTAACCTATGGTTACTTTTTTTTTCGTTTGATCAACATCTCTTGCTGCCAATTTGTCAGTAGTTTGAATTTGCCCTATTTTTGCAATTCAAGAAAACTATGGAATACGAAAACAAAGTAATTGACGAGTCTATTCAGGGCTCAGCCCTAGAATTGCCAAACCAAGGCACGCCTGATGCCAAGAAATTATACCTAGAAAGTTATGGTTGTCAGATGAATTTCTCAGACAGCGAGGTGGTTGCGTCTATTCTTTCTGACCAAGGCTATCAAACAACCCGCAACATCGACGACGCCGACGTCATCCTACTTAATACGTGTTCAATCCGCGAGAACGCAGAACAGCGCGTTCGCAATCGCCTCACAGAATTTAAGATCAAAAAGGAGCGCAACCCAGAGTTGGTTGTAGGTATTCTTGGCTGCATGGCCGAACGCCTCAAAAAGAATTTACTCGACGAAGAAAAACTCGTCGACCTAGTTGCGGGCCCAGATGCCTACCGCGACCTTCCTAATTTGATAGACGAAGTGGGTACGGGTCAAAAAGCAGTAAATGTATTGTTGTCTCGCGATGAAACTTACGCCGACATCGCACCTGTTCGTCTTGACCAAGGCGGTATTTCAGCCTTTGTTACCATCATGCGTGGCTGTGACAACATGTGTTCTTTTTGCGTGGTGCCATTTACACGTGGTCGCGAACGTTCTAGGGACCCAAAAACGATTGTTGCCGAATGCCAAGATCTTTTTGATAAGGGCTATCGCGAAGTTACTTTATTGGGCCAAAACGTCGATTCTTATCGTTGGAATATCTCTGCAAAAGGAGAAATTAAAAACGAAGCGGAGCCCACGACAAATTTTGCTCAGCTCATGGAGATGGTAGCGCAGGTTTCTCCGCTACTGCGCGTGCGTTTCAGTACTTCGCATCCAAAAGACATGACCGACGACGTGCTCGAAATAATGGCCAAATATGAAAATATTTGTCCTTACATCCACTTGCCTGTTCAGTCGGGCAACACTGATGTGCTGTATCGCATGAACCGCGGCTACTCAAGAGAATGGTATCTAGACCGCATTGCCGCAATTAAACGCATTATTCCGGGTTGCGCAATATCCACCGACATCATCACTGGTTTTTGTGGTGAAACCGAAGAAGAGCATCAAGAAACGCTCAGTTTAATGGACCTCGTTCAGTACGATTTCGCTTATATGTTTAAGTACTCAGAACGTCCCAAAACACTTGCCGAAAGACGCTTTGCCGACGACGTTCCCGAAGAAGTGAAGGGCCGTCGCCTAAACGAAATCATCGAAAAGCAATTGGCTCACTCTTTAGCCTCTAATCAACAATTAGTTGGTACGGTTCAAAAGGTGCTCATTGAAGGGCCTTCAAAAAGATCGGAAGCGCATTTGTGTGGTCGTACCGGTAGCAATGTCATGGTTGTTTTTCCGAAAGGAAATCTAGAGAAAGGCAATTATGTCGAGGTGCGTATTACCGACTGTACTTCTGCGACCCTAATGGGTGAAATCGCGGAAGCGTAATTCAAATTTGGCAAACATGGATGTTCAGCAAATCAAACAAAGATTCGGTATCATTGGCGCTGCGCCTTTGCTCAATCGTGCGCTTGAGATTGCCATGCAAGTTGCACCCACAGACATTTCGGTACTCGTAACCGGCGAAAGCGGAACAGGTAAAGAAATTATACCCCAGGTCATTCACCAATTGAGTTCCAGAAAACACGGCGAATACATAGCCGTAAACTGTGGGGCCATTCCCGAAGGCACCATCGATTCAGAATTATTTGGCCACGAAAAGGGCTCTTTTACTGGGGCGCAGGGAAGTCGGCAGGGTTATTTTGAAGTAGCCAACGGTGGCACCATCTTTTTAGATGAGGTTGCCGAATTGCCAATGCAAACCCAAGTGCGTTTGCTCAGGGTACTCGAGACCGGCGAATACATTCGCGTGGGTTCATCTAAGCCACTCAAAACCAATGTAAGAGTGGTTGCTGCCACCAACGAAAACATGCAAAAAGCAATTGCTTCAGGTAAATTCCGCGAAGATTTATATTACCGCCTGAGCACTGTTCCTATTCCTTTGCCTGCCTTGCGTCAGCGTTCCGAAGACATCCATTTGCTCTTTAGAAAATTCGCCAACGATTTTGCCGATAAATACCGCATGCCGGCCGTCAAGCTGACCGACGCAGCAGTAGAACTTTTGCAGACTTATCCTTGGCCAGGAAATATCCGACAGCTCAAAAATTTAGTGGAGCAACTTTCCGTCATCGAAACGGCACGTCAAATAGATCCGCTCACCTTGAGCACTTACCTGACGCCAATAACAGAAAAGTCGAGCGGTCTGCAACTCAACGAGCAAGCGCAAGAATCCATCTCCGAAAGAGAACTCATGTACAAATTTCTTTTTGACATGAAGAAAGACCTCACAGAACTCAAAAAATTAGTAATCGAACTTGCGAGCGGCACTCAAAATATCAATCTAAGTGCCGATCAATCAGCGGCAGTTTCGAGGTTGTATCAAGAAGTCTACGAAGAAACTACAACCCCAGCAAGAATCTTGCCTGCACCAACTGTACACGTCGAATTACCTGCGGTTGCACACACCTCCGACCACGATGATTTTGAGGCGCATATTGAGCTAGAAGAATCTTTAAGTCTCGAAGACCGCGAGCGCGAGCTCATTCAAAAAGCATTAGAAAAACATCGAGGCAAACGCAAATACGCTGCGCAAGAACTTGGGATTTCAGAAAGAACGCTCTATCGAAAAATCAAAGAATTTCAATTGGCCGAATGATGCGCGCTTTCCTTTATATAGCGATGTTGGCACTCTTTACATCTTGTTGGCCGGAGAGTTTCTCATTTCGAGACACCGGTGGTATGCCCGTCGAATGGACGAGCTTCACGATACAAAACCTCGAAAATAGCGCGCCAAATTGCCCCTTGTCTTTCGCGCCGCTCCTTACCGAGAAACTCAAAGATGGCGTTCAAAACAATACCCGCCTCGTTCTCAGTACCCAACAAGGTGCCGGAGAAGTAAATATTGAAGGTGGCATTACCGCATATCAAGTTCAGCCTGTGGCCATACAAGGATCAGATAACGCCAGTAGCAACCGCCTCACCATGACCCTCGCACTTAAAATAAAGATCAAAGCGCCAAAAGAAGAAGAGTGGCAAATGGTGAGTACCCGATTTGCCGATTTTGCCGCTACGAGCAACTTAGCCGACGTAGAACAAAAGCTATTTACAGAAATCAGCGAGCAAATGGTTCAGGACTTGATCAATAAATTATACAGTAATTGGTAATTTAGCGAGGTGTTAAGTAAAGAACAATTGCATAGCCAAATTGCAAACCCGAACCTTTGTTCGGCTGCAAATCTTGCCGATCTCGAAGATCTTCAGCAGGCCTATCCCTATGCCACAAGTTTTTCTATTCTTTACCTGAAAACGCTGGCATTGAGCCAAGATGTGCGCTTTGCACAGGCCTTGGATCAAAAGGCTTTTGCCATTCAAAATCGGGTAATTCTCTACGAATTGCTCAATGAGCGTTTGCAACAAGAAGTTGAAGTAGTTCAGGCTGCAACACAAAATATTATTCAAGAAGAACAAGTTCCTGAAGAAGAAAAGCTACTTGAAGAGAACATTCATCCTGAAGAAAGCGCTACTCCAGAAGATGAAACAACACCCCCTGACGAACTCGATCAGTTATTGAGGGCAAGTCTTATCAATAGTGCTTATGTAGACCTGACCTATACTGAAGAGCTCAGAGAAATAGAAGCGCATGAAGATGCGGAGCCTATTTCAAATCCCGAGCCACAAGTCAAAGATATTGTGCCCACAACTACAGAACGCCTCACTTTCTCGGAATGGTTACACATGACCGAAGAAGCGTCTGCTGAAGAGCCTAAAGATTACCTCAAGATTGATAAACCAAAGCAAGATTTTTATTCACCTTCTAAAAAGGCAAAGGAAAGTCTAAGTGCTGATCAAATCCCTGTTTCGGAAACCTTGGCAAAAATATACGCTATGCAGGGTGCAGTGGCCAAAGCAATTGGGGTTTATGAACAATTAATTTTGCTTAATCCGGAAAAAAAGAGTTTCTTTGCAAATCAAATTAAAGTACTTAAGAAAAACCTCAACGCATAATCATGACAGGAATACTTTCTTTTTTAATCATCGTTGCCAGCGCATTGCTGATTCTCGTTGTTTACGTTCAAAACCCAAAAGGTGGGGGCCTAAGTGCTGATTTTGGTGGCGCTTCTCAACTCGGAGGCGTGCAACGCACCAATGAACTCATCGACAAACTCACTTGGGGTTTAGCAGCGGCAATTGTTGTTTTTAGTTTGGGCATCTCTTTGAGCCAACCAAAACCAGTGAAGCCAACGGCACCACAAACCCAACAACAAGCACCAAACCAAGGTCAAGGTCAAAACCCGAACCAAGGTCAATAATAAGTCTTCATTATCCAATACAAAATGTCAGTATGTCACCCATACTGACATTTTTTTTTACCCTTTATGCAATTTTGACGCAAAACAGCTATTGGCATGTTTTTCGAAGAGAGAGCAGCAACTTAAAATATTTTTTATGTCAGTAAAATTCAAACCTTTGGCAGACAGAGTTCTGGTAGAACCTGCGCCAGCAGAGCAAAAAACAGCAAGTGGAATCATCATTCCAGACACAGCAAAAGAAAAACCCTTGCGCGGTACTGTTATAGCAGCTGGGTCTGGAAAGAAGGACGAACCGATGTCGGTTAAAGTAGGAGATTCCATTCTTTATGGCCAATATGCTGGAACCGAAATTAAAATTGATGGGCACACTTACCTCATCATGCGCGAATCAGACATTTACGGTATTTTTTAATTTTTAATTTAGAAAAAAATGGCAAAAGAAATTCTCTTTGATGTAGAAGCACGTGAGAAACTCAAAAAAGGAGTCGATGCTTTGGCAAACGCAGTAAAAGTTACGCTTGGGCCGAAAGGCCGCAATGTCGTGATCGGCAAAAAATTTGGTGCACCACACGTAACCAAAGACGGCGTTACCGTAGCCAAAGAAATTGAGCTCAAAGATCCAATCGAAAACATGGGTGCTCAGATGGTTAAAGAAGTTGCATCTAAAACTGCAGACATCGCAGGCGACGGCACCACAACAGCCACTGTATTAGCACAAGCAATTGTTACGGCGGGTCTCAAAAATGTTGCGGCAGGTGCCAATCCAATGGACCTCAAGCGCGGTATTGACAAAGCAGTTACAGAAGTTGTTGCAAACCTCCGCAAGCTTTCTAAGCAAGTCGGCAATGACAACAGCAAAATAGAACAAATCGCCACTATTTCTGCCAACAACGACGAAACAATTGGCAAGCTCATTGCAGAAGCCATGAAAGTGGTGGGCAACGACGGCGTCATTACCGTCGAAGAGGCAAAAGGTACTGAAACAGAAGTGAAAACGGTAGAGGGTATGCAGTTTGACCGCGGCTACCTTTCACCATACTTTGTTACCAATGCCGAAAAAATGATCACCGAGATGGAAAATCCTTTGATCTTGATCTCCGAGAAAAAGATTTCGAGCATGAAAGAATTGCTTCCAATTCTAGAGCCGGTTGTTCAAGCGGGTAAATCTCTTTTGATCATTGCCGAAGACGTCGATGGCGAAGCACTCGGAACACTGGTTGTGAACCGTCTGCGCGGCTCGCTCAAAGTGGCAGCTGTGAAAGCCCCAGGTTTTGGTGACCGCAGAAAAGCCATGCTCGAAGACATCGCTGTACTTACAGGTGGCGTTGTTGTTTCCGAAGACCGCGGCATGACCCTCGAAAATGTGACTATGGACATGCTAGGTTCTGCTCAAAAAATCGAAATTGACAAAGACAACACAACCATCGTAAACGGAAAAGGTAAAAAAGCCGATATCCAAGCGAGAGTAGGTCAAATTCGTGCCCAAATCGAGCAAACTACCTCAGACTACGACCGCGAAAAATTGCAAGAGCGTTTGGCAAAATTAGCCGGTGGAGTAGCCGTGCTTTATGTGGGTGCACCTACAGAAGTAGAAATGAAAGAGAAAAAAGACCGCGTCGATGACGCCCTCGCAGCTACAAGAGCAGCCGTCGAAGAAGGGATTGTGCCAGGTGGAGGCGTTGCCTTGATCCGCGCAATCGAAACCCTAGACAAACTCAAAGGAGCCAACGAAGACGAAATGACCGGTATTCAAATTGTGAAGCGTGCAGCAGAAGAGCCTTTGCGTCAGATCATCGCTAATGCTGGTGGTGAGGGTGCAATTGTTGTTCAAAAAGTGCGCGAAGGCAAAGGTGACTTCGGTTACAACGCCCGCACTGACAAATTTGAACCGCTCTACAAGTCTGGTGTAATTGACCCAACAAAGGTGACGCGCATTGCCGTTGAAAACGCATCTTCAATTGCTGCCATGTTGCTCACCACAGAGTGCGTTATAGCAGACGAGCCTGAAGAAGCAAACCCTGCAGCTGCCATGGGCGGCATGGGTGGCGGAATGCCAGGCATGATGTAAGGCATACAAGAGCCTTCGGGCTCTTTTTCATTTCTTTCTTCCCGTCTTTACGGATAGCGAGAAATGTCTATATAGAGCCACCTTCGGGTGGCTTTCTTTTTTATATAAATTTGAATATGTGTTACAGTAATTCTTCCACTTCCACAACCCAGCAACTTGCAGAGCGATATAGTAAATTGGTCCCATCTCACCCGATAGAACTATCATATTATTTTGCCTCAGGTTTTCAATTCCCTAATTGGCATGTGGTGAACAATGATGAGGTTTTGCAGCAAATGCGCTGGGGGCTTTTGCCAAATTGGTATCGCGGTGCCAACTGGATGGAGTTTGCGTCCAAAACGCTAAACGCTCGGATAGAAACAAGCCATGAGAAGGCTTCGTTCAAGGCGCTCATCGAGACCAAAAGATGCCTTGTGCCATCTACAGGGTTTTTTGAGTGGCACACTGCTGCTAAAATCAAAACACCTTTTTTTATTCGGCTAAAGAATCAAGAAATTTTTTCAATAGCTGGTTTGTACGATACCTGGCTCGACCCAAGAAGTGGAGCAAAAGAGCAAACATTTACTATATTGACGAGTGCAGCAAATGAATTAATGGCTGAAATCCATAATAGCAAGCAGCGCATGCCGCTTATATTAACGGCAAATGAAGAGGCGAATTGGCTCAATGGAAGCCTCACGTGCTCGCAAGCAGCAGATCGTTCGCTTGTAGAATTAGAGGCATGGGAAATCAACAAAAAAGTCATTCTAGGATCCAACGCTAATTCGCTTGAGGTCAGCCAAAAATTTTGCAATTATTCGTCTGAACAGCGCAGCTTATTTGACTAACTTTGGCACTACAATTGTACAGCGCAAATACATGAAATATATCCTCCTTTTTTTAACGATCGGCCTGCTCTCAGCTTGCATTGAAATTTCCGATGACCTTACCCTTAACAACGACGGTTCAGGTACATTGCGCTACAAAATTAATTTAAGTGAAAGTAAGGTCAAAGTAAATTCGATCTTAGCGCTAGACAGCCTAGATGGCAAACCCGTCCCGAGTAAAGCTCAAATTAGCGCTAAAATCAATGAATTTGTACGCATTCTAGATGCCCAAGTTGGTATCTCAAATGTACTCGTCGAAGAAAACTACACCGATTTTATTTTTAAATTTACCTGCGATTTCAGTAGCGTCAGGAATTTACAAGACGGAATCAAACTCAGTATCGCCCAGATCTCCAACGACAAATACACGACCTCAGCAGAGCAATTTTGGCTCAGTTGGGATGGCAATACGCTGGTACGCAGCATTCCTGCATACATCACCCAACAAATCAAGAATTATAAATTAGAAGATGCCGAGCAGCTCAAAACGGGCGTCTACACATCTATTGCTCGTTTTGAGCGCCCAGTGGCTAGTTTTGAAAACAAGTTGGGTTCCTTGAGTAAAAATCAACTCGCCGTAATGGTGCGCACCAATACTTTTGATCTCAAAGAAAACCAACATCTACTCGACAACACAATTGTTCTTACTCCGAGATAATAATCGCGGATTATGCTTAACTTCGTTCTATAATTTCTATCGCGTGAGTCAACCATTTAAGATGTTACTCAGCTTGGTCTTAACCACGCTGTCAAGTATCACCGCCCTTGCCCAATTAAAGCCTATTCAGTCGGAGCAACTGCTTCCTAAAGACGCCGTTACGGTTTTTAGCATCAACAACATCAGCTTACTGCAAAAAATCTCCATGGACGACCTCGTGAACTACGAATTCATGTCCGAAGTTCATCAAGAGCTCTTCGATGGCTCTACTTCAGGTAAAACGCTCAAAGACGCAGGCCTGGATTTCAATCAAAGACTGAACCTATTCTACGGCAAAACTTACACACATGAGCTCACTGGGTTTACTTTCGGTGTGGCAGACAAAAAGGCCCTTTTTGAAGTTTTTGACGATTTTCAAACACTTGAAAGCCCGATTGCTGGGTTAGAAATTTACGGTACGTTTTTTAATCAGCTCCTCATCAAAGACAACGAAGCGCTTTTGATCAGAATTGAACCTACTATGGAGCATATCGATGCCGTAACCGACTCCATATGGTATGCGCAAGGCAATGAAATGCCCTTTGATTTTTTTGAAGAAAGTCCGCAAGAGGAGCAAGTTCTAAATGAAGAGACCTACGAAGACAACCCGAATGCAAATCTTTTTCCAGAAGCAACAGAAAATCCGGCAATTAAAAACTATTACGAGTTGCGCGATAGCGTGCAAGTCATCTTACAGCAAGCCGAACTAGATCGCATCATCGATGAAATTTTCGTAAAAGGTGTTCATTTGCCTAATTTTGACCCCCGTTTTGCAGCGCAATTAGCTCATAACGCGGAAGGTGTTTTCTATCTAGACAACGCTCGAAATTTAGATAAATCTCAAGGCCTTTGGTATTTTCAGACTGTATTACCTACACTCTACAAAGACCTCCAAGAGCTTTATGCAGGCAATGTCATTCTAGGCGATCTTTTTCTTAGAGACAACAAAGTTGATTTTGAAGTAGAGGCCCAATATGGCCCAGCGCTTGGCAGTATCTATGCCCAAATGAACGACGCTCGTTTTGATCAAAATGTCCTGGCCTATATTCCAGCGTCAAGCCCGGCATATTTTACTTACAACATTAACTTACAACAAGCCTACGAACAAGCGTATAAAGTATTGTTACCCTTACTTAGCGATGAAAAGAACGCTCAGATTGCCATGAACGTCTTAACGCTCGAGTTGCTCAATGAATTCATCAATAAAGATGCCTTATTTGATACTTACAAAGGAAGCATGTTTGGTACCTTCAATGGCATTCAAAAAGTGAAAACGAAAAAGATTGAGTTCAAATACGACGAAAACTTTGTATATCAAGAATTTGAAACAGAAGCTGAAACCGATATGCCAATTTTTACTTTGGGCTTTTCAACAGCGCGTGCCGATGTACCTGAACTTGTACTCAAGCACATGTCAAGGCTCAGTTCGCGCATACAGCGTTTTGAAAATTACTGGCGCATAGACAACGCCATTTTAGATGCTGCACCGCTTTATATTTTAAATACGGGTAAATTACTCATCTTCACCAATGACGAAGATTTGGCAAAATCTCACCCTAAAGGATACGGCAAAGAGGCTTTGGGTAAAAAAGCGAGGGCTGTTGCCAAACACAGCGGATTTATGTTCGGAACCGTAGACATTCCAAAAACACTCGACCGCTTTCCAACCGAAGTACTGACGCCCCGAAATGCAGAAATTGTTTCTTCCCTAAAAGGAAAATCGGGTCAGCTCGAACTCACTTCTTCCGATACAGATGAAGCACATACTCACTTCAAATTGAGTTATACTTTTATCGGAACTGAATCTACTGGGAAGCATCTACTTGATTTAGTCAATTCCTTATACTTGATCTACACCCTGAATCCGTAAATAATGTATCGTAAGTTCCTGACACTTGTCTTGATTGCCGGAAGTCTAGGCTTGGTCTTATTTGTCAAGTCCTTTTTATTTGAACAACCCAAGGCCCCGCGTTTACTAGATAGGTTACCAAGTGCAGACTTTCTCGCCAAAGCAAATATTTTAGAGCTCGCCAAGGAAACGAATTCCATGTTGCAATACAACAAAATGACGCTAAGAGATTTCACAACCTATGAATTTCTTTTAGGTCAAGGCAAGCAATACGGCATAGATTTAGAATCAAATCTTTATTTATTTGCCAATGAAAATGGCAACTGGGGTGCGCTCATCCGCCTGACCGATTCTTCAAAAGTGCAAATTGGAATCGAGCGATTGTCGAAATACGCAGCGCTTCAAGACTCCGTTGTTGGCGGCAATAAATTCTTTTATATCCAAAAAGAGCAGTCCTATTTACATTATGGTAAAGACTACGCTTTTATTTACCACGGCACCGATTTTATTCGCACGCTCAATCAAGTGGTGTCTGCTCATTACGGATCGCAACAAAAGGTATGGAAGCGCTTTTTAAAGCAAAAGCAATTTAAAAATGAGCATCTTGTGATCTATGCGAATTGGCCTAAACTAAAGCGTTTTGATATCGAAACAGCAATGTTTGCCCACGACAGCGATTCATTGGGCTTTCGCCTAAAGAGCTATATCAAAAAACGCACTCCGCTTTATTTTTCTTTGAAAAATTCAGGACTGAGTTACCAGAGTAATTTTCAGACCGACAGGCTAATAGATGTGCATCTTGATGTCCGTGAATTCAAGCAGCAGCGCCAAGACTCCGTTTATGTGCAGTTGGCCAAATTAAGCCGTAAAATCGGCTTCCCTTTTGAGCGCTTTATGTCAGCTTGGAACGGCGATTTAGTTTATCAAGAAGGCGGAAAGCAGATTCAAGAAGTACGTTACATCGAGACCGTTTTAGACGAAGACTTCAACGAAACTGAAGTAGAGCGCCTGCGCTACGATACCGTCCCCGGTTTTTCAGTGCTCGCTTCGCTCAATAGGGCCGCGCCGCTTTTTATTGGCAAATTAGCTCAGAAAGGTTTGCTTCGCGAAGATGAAAATGGGTACCGCTTTCTGTTCTCGCCGTTATTGCATTTCCAAAAAACAGGTCCTTATTACCAGTATTTTTCGACTTCTGCAGCTCCAAAAGTGGTCAGGAGTAAACAAAATCAAGTGCTCTGGAAATATAAAGGAACGAAGTATTATTTCAAGATTGATCAGCTTACGCGCTATGAGATTTACGGAAGTTTACAGATTCCGGTACGTTCAATTTTGAGAAGAAACAAGCTCATTTAAGCCCACACAAACTCTTCTTGATGCTGTTCAATGTAGTTCAGGATATCAAGAATTTCATCTAGTTCGGCACTTGTAACCAAACGCGTTCGGTATTCTTTAAAATGCGACAAGCCCTTGAAATAATTGGTGTAGTGGCGTTTCATTTCTGCAATTCCGAGTTTTGGGCCCTTCCACTTGATGCTCATGAGTAAATGTTCTCTGCATGCCAATACGCGTTCAGCTAGCGTAGGGCCAGCCATGTGTTCGCCAGTTTGAACGTAATGCTTGATTTCTCTAAATATCCAGGGATAACCAATAGATGCCCTTCCGATCATAACGCCATCAACGCCGTAACGATTTTTGTAGGTAAGCGCTTTTTCAGGGCTGTCGATGTCGCCGTTGCCAAAAACTGGAATGCGCATTCGCGGATTGTTCTTGACTTCTGCAATCAAAGACCAATCTGCTTCACCTTTATACATTTGTTTGCGCGTGCGCCCATGAATCGAAATGGCTTCTATGCCGATATCCTGCAAGCGCTCGGCTGCCTCCACCACATTTTTGGTGTCGTCGTCCCAGCCAAGGCGTGTTTTGACGGTAACGGGTAGGGAAGTAGCCTTCACGATTTCTGCTGTAAGGCGCACCATTTTGGGAATATCTTGCAACAAACCGGCTCCGGCACCTTTGCAAGTTACTTTCTTGACAGGGCAACCGTAATTGATATCGATGAGGTCTGGCTGGACTGCTTCAATGATTTGTGCAGATTGCACCATGCTTTCTGTCTCGGAGCCAAAAATTTGGATGCCGATTGGACGCTCATATTCAAAAATATCGAGTTTTTGACGACTCTTTGCGGCGTCGCGAATCAGACCCTCAGAAGAAATGAACTCTGTATACATGAGGTCTGCGCCATATTGTTTGCACAGCGCGCGAAATGGCGGATCACTGACGTCTTCCATCGGCGCAAGTAACAATGGAAAATCACCGAGTTCAATATTGCGGATTTTGACCATCGTTTTTTAGTTGAGCCCCATGGCTTTGAGGTATTCTTTGAGTTTTTGTTCGTTGCTGAGTCTGAGCACCATGAGTTTGTCGGCGGTGTCAATGACGATGTAGTCTTGAAGGCCGTCTAGCAGGACGGTTTTTTCTTGAGGTACATTGACTAAGCAATTTTGCGAATCAAAGGCAAATACATTTTTGCCGATGATGGAATTTTCTTGGGCATCTTTTTTCAGGTGTGTAGTAAGGCTGCCCCATGTACCGAGGTCACTCCAGTCAAAGTCTGCTAAAACCATACTGACGTTTTTTGCTTTTTCCATGACGGCAAAGTCGATAGAGATATCGGGGCAAGCTGCAAACGCTTCTTTTAAAAATTCGCTTTCTTGGGCAGTTCCGTAGATTTCGGGCTGTGCACTAAAAATCTGATGTACATCTGATTGATGCTGTGCAAGGGCGTCTAAAATGACCGAAGATTTCCAAACAAAGATACCGGCGTTCCAATAAAAGTTGCCTGCGTTAAGGAATTCTTGAGCAGTGGCCAAGTTCGGTTTTTCTCTGAATTGTAAAACTGGGCAGGCACTTCCTTTTAAGGTTGCGGCCGTTTTTTCAAATTCTATGTAGCCATAGCCAGTGTCGGGGCGTGTGGGTTCTATACCAAGTGTAACAAGTTGACCATTTTGGGCTGTTTGCCAAGCGGTATGGATGATTTCTTCAAAACGAGCTTCGTTAATGATGAGGTGATCAGCTGGAGAAATCAGGAGGGTTGCAGCTGGGTCAAGGGCATGTATTTTGGCCGCTGCATAGGCAATGCACGGTGCTGTGTTTTTGCGTTCCGGCTCGCACAAAACCTGACTGCTTGTAAGTTCGGGGAGTTGTTCGAGCACCAATGCTTCATAGGAAGTGTTGGTCAGGATGTAAATATGTTCTGCAGGAATAAACTTTTGAAGTCGTTCAAATGTGAGTCTGAGCAAGGATTTACCAATGCCTAAGACATCCAAAAACTGCTTCGGGTTTTCTGCTGTAGAGAGCGGCCAAAATCGGCTTCCGACGCCGCCAGCCATAATAAGGCCATAGGTATGTTTGCTATTCATCTTCAATGGGTGTTATGGCAGCGAGCGCATGAATGAGGTAGCTGCGCTTGGTGTCAAATTCAGTACAAAGATAACGAGTTCTGCGGAGTTCACCTTTGATAAAGCGCTTGTTGTTCAATAGAAAATGTGCTTGGGGCGGGAGTGTTTCAAGTGTTTGACCTGAATCTTGATCAAAGGTTCGCAACACTCTGCTGAGCTGAACATCGGCACCGCTCGATGCTTTGAGGCGCACAAAACTTTTTTCCAGGACCTGATGAAGTTCAGGTGGTAAGTCTTTGCTTTCTAATAAGGGCAACAAGCGTTGGCGAAACGCTGTTTTCCATTCGAGCCCATGAGCAGGCACTTTCCAGCCATATTGACGATAGGTGTCGAGGTGAGCAAGTTCATGGAGTGAGGTAATAAGAAAACTATACGGATTGAGGTCGCCGTTGACGGTAATAATAGGTTTGCGTTGCAAGGGATGCGAACGGAAATCACCTAGTTTTGTTTTTCTGCCAGGAACAATTTTGAATTGAACACCGGCTGCCAGAATGCAATCTGCCAAATAGGGCACAAATGCGCTCGGCGCAAATTTGTGAAGTGTATGAATGAACTGTTCGCGCTTGGACTGCATTTGTACAAAGATAAAAAGTGCAACGTGCGCTTGAGCTTCTGCTGCAAAATAATGTTTAACTTAGCATAGTGAATCTCTTGAAACAATTTGGCGCCTACATCCTCATGCTCAGAGTCGTGTTTACCCGACCTGACCGCTGGCGTTTTTTTTGGAAGTATGCGCTTCTTGAAATCGAACAAATCGGCATCAACTCCTTGCCAATTGTAGCGCTAATGTCCACCTTTATGGGTGCCGTTATCGCCTTGCAAACCGCCTCTAGCATGGAAAGCCCTTTACTTCCTGACTACACAGTAGGCTTCATCACACAGTCCAGCACCATTCTAGAATTTTCCCCGACCATTATCTCACTCATTTTAGCTGGGAAGGTCGGCTCCAATGTGGCTTCTGAAATTGGAACGATGCGCGTCACCGAACAAATCGACGCCTACGAAATTATGGGCGTCAATTCCCTCAACTTTTTGGTCTTGCCTAAAATCACGGCTGCGCTCGTCTTCTTTCCGGTGCTCATTATTTTTTCTATGGCACTATCGATGTTCGGAGGTTGGTTGGCTTTATTGGTCTCGGACCTCACCACTACCGAAATCTACATTCTAGGTATCCGCTCGTTTTTCAATCCTTTTCACATTACCTATGCCCTTACCAAAACGCTGGTTTTTGGCTTTTTGATCGTGAGTATCGCTTCTTTTTACGGCTATTATGTCAAAGGAGGTTCTCTAGATGTGGGCCGTGCTTCAACACAAGCGGTGGTGAGTAGCAGTATTGCCATACTCATTGCCAATTTCATTTTAACGCAACTCATGCTGCTCTCATGATAGAAGTTCGTCACCTCAATAAAAGCTTTAATGGTCAGCAAGTACTTTTTGACATCGATCACGCATTTGAGGAGGGTCAGGTAAATCTCATTATCGGGCAATCTGGCCAAGGAAAATCTGTTTTGGCCAAGTGCATCGTGGGCCTCTATGAGCCAGACGAAGGTCAAATCCTGTTTGATAAACGAAATTTCACCGACATGGACCGCGCACAGCGCAGCATCATACGCCAAGAAATTGGCATGTTGTTTCAAGGAGCAGCGCTTTTTGATTCCATGACCGTTGAGCAAAACGTCATGTTTCCGCTGCAAATGTTCACCAACATGACCAAAGCCGAGATTCAAATGCGTACAGACTTCTGTCTCGAGCGCGTGAACCTCGCAGGGCGCAATAAACTGCTACCTTCGGAGTGTAGTGGCGGAATGCAAAAAAGGGTTGGCATTGCGCGCGCCATTTCCATGAATCCGCGCTATTTATTTTGCGATGAGCCCAACTCTGGCCTAGACCCTAAAACTTCTATTGTCATTGACAAACTCATTCGCGACATCACCCAAGAATATAAAATTACAACAGTCGTCATTACCCACGACATGAACTCCGTCATGGAAATTGGAGATCACGTACTCTTTATCCATCAAGGTAAAAAATGGTGGGAAGGTGACCGCCACTCGATTATCAACGCGACCAACCCCGAAATCGAGAGTTTCGTATACGCGTCTTCATTTATGAAGGAAATCCGAACCCAACTTCAGAAAAAAGCGAATTAATTACGTTCTTTTTTTGATAGGCTTTTTGTATTATTGAATTCTTTCTTATCTTTGCAGCCCCGAAGGGGTCTTACACAAGCGGTGTAAGAAATACATAAATTTGCGGATGTGGTGAAATTGGTAGACACGCCAGACTTAGGATCTGGTGCCGAGAGGTGTGCGGGTTCGAGTCCCTCCATCCGCACTAAGGTCTCGTTGGCTCAACGAGGCCTTTTTTTTTAAATATTAGGCTTAACAAAACGATCGCATGAAAATTACACGTCAAGAAATCGATGCCCAAAATGGCGTATTAAAAGTAGAAATCGCAGCAGCAGACTACCAAAACAAAGTCAAAGCAGCGCTTGATAAATACCGTAAAACGGCCAAAATCCCTGGTTTTCGTCCGGGTCATGTCCCGGCTGGGCTCATTCAAAAACAATTCGGTAAATCTGTATTGTTAGAGGAGCTCAACAAACTCACAAATGATGCGCTTTATCGTTACATCATCGATGAAAAACTCGACATCCTCGGTAACCCATTGCCAGTAGAAAATGGAGTAGAGGGTAGCTTTGATGCGCCTGCCGATTTTACTTTTAGCTATGAAATCGGATATAGCCCTGCCTTTGAATTGCCAATTTCATCCAAAACAAAGATGGAATACAGCACTGTTAAAATCGACAAGAAACTTCTTGCCAAACAATCCGAAGACCTTCGTCGCCGTTATGGCAAACTCATTTCATCTGCAGAAGTAGGCGAAAAAGACATGGTCATGGGCAAGTTCGAAGAGTTAGATGCAGCTGGCGTAAAAGAAGGCGGCATCAGCCACTCTACCACTATTTCTATGGAATTCCTAGAAAACAAAGCGGGCAGCAAACTTTTAACTGGTAAAAAAGTAAACGACTCTTTTGAACTAGATTTAGCGCTCGTTTCAAAAGGACCTGAAGACGCTGCAGCTATGTTAGGCCTGAGCCCAGAAGCTTATGCTGCTCAAAATGCAAAGTTTCAGTTTACGATCAACGACATCAAGCGCATGGAGATGGCCGAGCTCAACGAAGCGTTTTTCCAAAAACTATTTGGTGACGAAGTCAAGACAGAAGCCGAAATGAACCAACGCATGGAAGCAGACCTCGCACGCATGTTCGAAGAAGACGCAGATCGCTTATTCACCAAAAGAGTATTCGATTTATTGCTTGCCGAAACCAAAATGAACTTTCCAGAGGCGTTTTTGAAAAGATGGATCAAATCCTCTTCTGAAAAACCTGTTTCTGACGATGACCTCGACCGCGAGTTCGACGCTTACCTCAATTCTTTGAAATGGCAATTGATCCAAACTAAAATCTTCAAAGACAACAACATCCAACTCACTAATGAGGAAGTGATTGATTTCACGAAGTCATTGGTACTTGGCAATTACGCACAATACGGCTTACCTGCTCCGGACGACGCCGAACTCACAGAAACAGCAAAGCGTTTGTTGCAAAATAAAGAGCAAGCGAATAGCATCTATGACCGTCTTGCCGAAGGTAAACTCACTGCTTACTTCAAAAGCACCGTTTCTTTAAGTAAAAAAGAACTGGCCTACGACGATTTCGTTGCACTCGCAAAAGCATAGATATTTGCTTTGACTATGCAACGTCCCAATCTAAAACCAACAAATTTTTGTTGGTTTTTTTTTGCCCATAAAAAAGCTGAATTTGCCTAATCAAGGCTTCAATATGTTGCATTTTCATGCTTCTATTCGGTGTTAGCGCTAAGACCTCTCTTGCAGGTGCTGCCTGTAGGTCGGCAATTTGTTTGATTCCCTTTTGCTGTTCTGCTTTCAATCTAAAATGCGATGGAATAAGGGTGTAGCCACCATTTTTATCGACCATTTCAACCAGAAGTGGGAGGTTGCCACCTTCGTAATCCCAATCGTCTTTTTGCGCGTCTTGGAGTCCGCAAAAATGGAGCATTTGTGTGCGCAAGCAGTTGCCTTTATTGAGTAGCCACGGATGTCGTTTTTGAATGCTATCAAAAGAGATCAGTTCATTTTGTTCCTCGGGGCAATAGACCTGAATTTCTTCTAGGTAAAGGGGGATACTGCGCAGTCGGGCATCGAGATGCGGACCGGCAATAATGGCTAAATCGAGCTCTTTTTTTTCTAGTGCTTCTAGCGCTGCTGTTGTTTTGAGTTCGCGGATTTTTAGCTTAATGTGGTCAAAATCGGCAATCCAGGTACTGAATAAGTCTGGCAACATGTAAGCGGCGATTGTCGGGATGATCCCAATTCTGATTTCTTCTTTTACGTTTCCTTTGAGCTGTTCGGTGAGCAGTTTGATTTTATCGGTTTCTGCTAAGACTTCTCTTAGGATGGGAATGAGTTTTTGTCCGGAAGGGGTGAGTTGCAATGGATTGCTGTCGCGGTCAAAAATAGCGTAGCCCAGCGTTTCTTCTGCTTTTTTAATTTGCATGGAAAGGGTGGGTTGCGTCACAAAACATCGCTCGCTCGCTCTTTGAAAAAGTAATTCTTCGCTGAGCACTACAATGTAGTTCATTTGTTGGATGGAAATCATATAGAAAGAATCTATGCAAATATAAAATAAATCGAAATAAATTATAACACTTCTCCAACCAAAGCGCTGTATCTTTGTTCCACAAATTAGTAATCCTTAAAAACAAAATAATATGTCAACTTTAGTTGGAAAAAAATTCCCAGACATTACCGTAAAAGCCATTGACGAAATGGGCGATGCATTCCAAATCAATGTATTGAAGCAAGCTACCGACAACAACAAAAAAGTAGTCTTATTTTGGTACCCAAAAGATTTTACTTTCGTTTGCCCTACTGAAATCCATGCTTTCCAAGAAGCTGCTGCTGAGTTCGAAAAACGCAACACAATCGTAATTGGTGCATCTTGCGATACTGCAGAGGTTCATTTTGCTTGGTTGAACACCGCAAAAGACAACGGTGGTATTGAAGGTGTACGCTTTCCTTTGATTGCAGATTCTACACGATTATTGGCTCAAGAATTGGGTATCCTCGACTACGATATGTTCGACGAAGACAACATGGCCGGAGACAACGTTCCTTACCGCGCTACCTATTTGTTAGACGAAACCGGAATGGTGTTCCACGAGTCTGTGAATCACTTCCCTGTAGGTCGCAACGTTCACGAATACCTTCGCTTGATTGACGCTTTCGCACACGTTCAAAAACACGGTGAAGTTTGTCCTGCAAACTGGGAAGAAGGAAAAGATGCCATGAATGCTACACGCAATGGCGTTGCTGATTACTTAAGCAAACACTAAGCAAATGTTTAGCGACCTCACTTCAGATAGCCTCGACCAAGTATTGGCGAACAATGCCAAGGTAATGGTTCAATACGGTGCTGGATGGTGCGGAAATTGTAAAATTACCAAACCTAAGTTCAAGCGCTTGGCAGAGAGTCATCCTGACATCGCATTTATTTATGTAGATGCCGAACACTATCCGAATGCGCGCCAATTCGCCAACGTCAGTAACTTGCCCACTTTTGCTTCTTTTGAAGGTGGGAAGTTAGTTGCAGAGGCTCAAGGAAACAAAATAGAAACCATTCAAGAAGTACTCGATGCGCTTACCAGTAATTAAACACATCGTAGAATTCATCGAGCAAAACGACGAAGACTACATCAATGAAACCATGGAGACCCTCGAGTTTTTAATCGATGCTCCAGGAATCAAAGACGAAGAGCTAGATGTCATTGGCGAATTGCTTTCTAATTTCTCAGGCGCCCTAGAGGTTCACAAAGAAATCCAGAATGGTGTACCTAAAAAAGAAGCCTTGAATGGCTTCATGAAACGAGTCACCGGATCGATTAACTAACTAAAAACCACCTTCGGGTGGTTTTTTTATGCCTATCTTTGCGGCATGTCAGATTTACTGAATAAGTTAGAAGCCATTCATTTTCGCTTCATTGAAGTCGGCAAAATGATCACAGACCCCGATATCATCTCGGATATGAGTCGGTATGTCAAACTCAACAAAGAATACCGCGATCTCGAGGTATTGGACCAAGCCTATCTACGCTACAAGCTTTTGCTTGGCAATTTGCAAAGTTCTAAAGCATTGCTCGAAGAAGAGCAAGACCCTGAAATGCGCGAAATGGCCAAAGCAGAAATCGACGAACTCGAACAAGCGCGTCCAATTCAAGAAGAAGAGATCAAGTTGTTGCTCATTCCCAAAGACCCCGAAGACGACAAAAATGCGATCATCGAGCTTCGTGCAGGTACGGGCGGCGATGAAGCCTGTATTTTTGTAGAAGATATTTACCGCATGTACACCATGTATTTCAAAGCCATGGGCTGGAACGTTGACGTACTGAACTCTTCTGAAGGATCCGTGAAAGGCTACAAAGAAATCTCAATGGAAGTTACCGGAACCGGAATCTATGGTTCACTCAAATTTGAATCTGGCGTGCATCGCGTGCAACGCGTTCCAGAAACCGAATCTCAAGGCCGCGTGCATACCTCTGCAATTACAGTTGCCGTTTTGCCCGAAGCCGAAGAAGTCGATTTCGAGCTCGACATGAACGACGTCAGAAAAGACACCTTCCGCGCCTCTGGAGCCGGTGGGCAGCACATCAACAAAACAGAATCTGCCATTCGACTTACCCATATTCCGTCAGGTTTAGTGGTGGAGTGTCAGGATGGTCGTTCTCAACACAAAAACTTAGAAAAAGCCATATCCGTTTTGCGTTCGCGCTTGTATCAACTCGAACTCGACCGCATCCACAACGAGCGCGCTGCCCAAAGAAAAACACTCGTCTCTACCGGAGACCGTTCGGCCAAAATCCGGACTTACAATTATCCGCAAGGTCGCATCACAGACCATCGTATCAATAAAACGATGTATAACTTAGGTGTCTTTATGAACGGAGACATCCAAGAGATGCTTGATGCACTTAAAATGGCCGAAAACGCCGAAAAATTAAAAGGAGAAACCGCATGACAAAAGCAGAACTCATCGCGCAAATCAAACGCAAAGAAAGTTTTTTGTGCGTGGGCCTCGACCCAGATTTATCCAAAATTCCTGCACATTTGCTGCAGACAGCAGATCCACTTTTTGAATTTTGCAAGGAGATCATCGATGCAACGCACCCTTATGCGGTTGCGTTCAAGCCCAACACTGCATTTTTTGAATGTCATGGGGCTGCAGGTTGGGAGTCTTTGCGCAAAACAATTGCATATATACCCAAAGACTGTTTAGTCATCGCCGATGCCAAGCGTGGCGATATCGGAAACACTTCTGCTTATTATGCCAAAACCTTTTTTGAACATATGGATGCCGACGCCTTAACGGTGGCGCCATATATGGGTTCAGATTCAGTGCTTCCCTTCTTACAGTTTGACAACAAATGGGTTATATTATTGGCCCTCACATCCAACGAAGGAGCCAAAGATTTTCAATTTTTAGAAGCGGATGGCAAAGCATTATTTGAGCAAGTTCTACTGCGTTCTAGTGAGTGGGGTAGCCCAGAGCAACTAATGTATGTCGTTGGAGCAACGCGTGCCGAAGATATTGCCAGAGTTCGGGCTTTGGCACCAGATTACTTTTTCTTGGTGCCAGGTGTTGGCGCACAAGGAGGCGATTTAGATACGGTTGTTCGGTATGGAGCTAATGAGGAGTGTGGTTTACTTGTCAATTCTTCACGCGCAATTATCTACGCAAGTTCAGGGCAAGATTTTGCAGCTGCAGCAAAAAAAGAAGCGCTGAAGATGCAAGCTCAAATGGCGTTGCACGTTCAGCGCTTCAAATTTTAAGTTTGTTTTAGCGCGTAGCTAAATCTGCGTTTTGGGTTGTTTGTTCAAGACTACCGTACGCATCGCAGCTCGCTTTGCGACCAGCCCCACAAGAGGCTAAAACAAGAAGAGTTGCAAATGCCGCAAGAATAAATGTTGTTTTCGTTTTCATGGTGTTTGTTTTGTTGTTGTTGCTGCGTTTAACGGCGGAACTTTAACAAAGTTACAATTTTTAGAAAAATAGCGCGTTTTTCATGATTCATTACATGCGGTTAGTCTTTCTTTTCTTATTGTTCCTTTCAATTGCTTGGCATACCAACGCCCAACAAGTCTTTGCGTTGCATACAGAACAAGTCCCGCTTCCTAAAGCACTGTCGTCGCTAGAGCTCACCACAGATCAGTACAAACCGTTGGCTTGGGTTCAAAAGACAAATGAGTGGCAAGTGTTGGCAATAGAAGCAGGATATTTTCTTTTTACTTTTGATTTTTACCAACAAAAAGATTCTCTCTCTTTTTACAAGATCAATCCGGGTCCTTTTTTTGAAGGAATTTCTTTGCTTACCCCAAATGAAAATACTGCGGGTTTGACTTGGATCCAAGCTAAGGATTTACAAAAATTAGTTCAAGACACTTTGGCTCTAATGCTCAATAATGGTTATCCATTTGGGCAAGTTGAGTTGCATTTTATTTCTGATTCGATACCTTTTCTTGAATTCAGAACCAACCCTGGTCCATTAGTGAAATGGGGTACTTTACAAATCAAACCCGATGGCATCATACAAGAAAAAGTACTTTCTAACTTATTGCAAATAAAGTCTGGCTATCTTTTCAAGGAGGAACAGCTTTTGCAACTACAAACCCAACTTTTGGGGCAATTGCCTTTTAAATTACTGCGTGCTCCGGAGTGGGCCCTGCGCGATGGTTACGCTGATGTTTACCTGTTTTTGGAGCGCCTCAAAATGAGTTCGGCTACAGGAATCCTTGGTTTGCAACAAGACCCCTTGAGTCAGAAGGCAGCGTTGGTCGGAGAATTGAATGTCCAGTTGCAAAACACCTGGCAAAAGAATGAAAAATTCAATTTGCATTGGCGCAGTATTGCTCCTCAAACCCAGCAATTGAAAACTTCATTAAGTTGGCCTTACATTGGCGGTACCTCCTACGGCATACAAGCAGGAGGCGCTCTTTACAAAAGAGATACATCTTTTCTAGAACTAAAAGGAAATATGGGTATTTCTTATTTGTTTCCCAATAACTGGAAAGCGCTTGCTCAATTTGACTACTGGAAGTCTCAAACCATAGTTCAAATGGCAGGGAATACATTTTCAAATTTTAAAACAACCTCATATGGGCTTGGTTTAGAACGACAAACCCTTGATTTTATGCCAAACCCAAGGAAGGGGCAGCAGTTCAAAATCTTATATTTAGTAGGTAATAAGAAGGCCCAACAAGAGCTGCTAACTTGGCGCCTCGAGCTTACCCAACGTTATTTCTTTCCATTAGCTAAAAGGCATGTATTAAGTTTAGTTCAAGAATTTGATCATATTCAGGCAGCTCAAATTTACACCAATGAGTTGTATCGCTTTGGAGGGTTAGAGCGAATGCGCGGCTTCAATGAAGATGCGTTTTTTGCATCAACGGTGTTATTTTCTGGCCTAGAATATCGGTTTTTATTAGATCAGTATGCACATTTTTTAGTTTTCACAGATTGGGCTTGGCTCGACAACAAAGTGCTCAATCATCAACAGACCACTGTTTATGCCGTTGGTCTTGGTTTGGTGTTGGGTTCAGATAATGGTCAATTTAAGCTGAGTTATGGCTTGGGTGCAGCAATAGGTCAAGCGCTTCAATTCAACGCAGGGAAATTACACGTAGGCTATATTTCTTATTTTTAGCTCATGAAAATCATATTTGCCAGTCATAATCAAAAAAAAGCCGAAGAAATCCGATCTATTTTACCTCCAGGTATCACTCTTTTGAATTTGCATGATTTGCAACTCAAAGAAGAAATTCCCGAGGAAGAACTGACTATAGAAGCGAACTCAGCTTTCAAAGCCAAATGGGTTTTTGAACGCTTTGGCTTACCTTGTTTTGCAGACGATACTGGTTTAGAAGTTGATGCTTTAGAGGGTGCGCCGGGCGTACATTCAGCGCGTTATGCGGGCCGAGACCGAAGCGATGCGGCGAATATGGACAAGCTTTTAACTGCGCTGCAAAAGGCAACAGACAGAAGCGCCCAATTCAAGACGGTAATTACGTATTGTGCTGCTTCAACAATCTTACAGTTCACAGGAATTGTAAGAGGTCAGATTGCCAGAGAAGCGGCTGGAACTGAAGGTTTTGGTTACGACCCGATTTTTATTCCAGAAGACCAACCGAAGACTTTTGCGCAAATGCCACTATCAGAGAAAAACAGGTATAGTCATCGGGCAAGAGCAACAGCTCAGTTCTTGGACTTCTTGCGGGCACAAGGCTAAAAAATACTTGAAGGAAATTCAAGGTATGTCAGGCTTCTATCAGAATCGCTACAGAATCGACATCGCCGTTAATGGGAGGGCAAAGTTTGGTGATCTTGATTTTTAAAGTAGCAATTCCACTTAACTCATTTTGAATTCTGTTTGCGATGCGCTGACCAACGTGCTCAATTAGCTTGGAGCGCAGGGCCATTTCCTCGACAACAATGCGGTTGACATCAACGTAGTCTATGGTGTCAGATAAAGTATCGTTTGCGGCTGCTGTAGTGAAGTCTGTGCCAAGTTCGACATCAACGATGTAATGACCTCCTATACGGCCTTCTTCAGGCAGGCAGCCATGAAAAGCATAGCATTTAATACCGTTGACGAAGATTTTATGCTTCATGAAGAATTTGAGCTATGGCAACCAAGCCGAGGTCAATGCGTTGGAGTACTTCTTCTTTGCCTAAGAACTCAGAAATTTCAAACATACCGGGGCCAGCACCTACGCCTGTAAGCACTAGGCGATAAGGCAAAAGCACTGCGCCAATCCCGAGTTCTTTTTCCGCTAAATAACTTTTAAATGCCACTTCAATGTTGGCAGCAGTAAAATCGGTTAGTGTACTTACGATTGCTTTCCATTCTTGAATGTAGGCAGTCGTTTCGGCCTTCCATTTTTTGCGAATGGTATCGGCGTCATAGGATGTTGGTCTTGCAAAAAGATAAGCGCCTTCGCTTAAAATATCGGCAGCAAAAGTGGCGCGTTCCTTCATGAGATGACAGACTTGTGCAAGCGCAGCATCGGGCAAATTGATGTCTTCTATTTTGCGCAATTGAGCGGCCAAGGTATCGTTAGTTTGGGCACGCAAGTATTGTTGTTGAAACCATTTGGTTTTTTCTGGGTCGAATTTGGCGCCAGCCTTACTTACGCGTTCAAGAGAAAAGGCCTCAACGAGTTCATCAAGGGTAAAGATTTCTTGTGTGGTACCTGGATTCCAACCTAAAAGTGCGAGCATATTGATAAACGCACCTGGCAAGTAACCTTTTTCGCGGTAACCAGAGTAGAGCTCGCCTTCTGCGGTAGTCCAGTTGGTAGGGAAGACCGGGAACCCGAGACGGTCGCCATCGCGTTTTGAGAGTTTGCCATTGCCGTCTGGGCGCAGTAATAAAGGAAGATGTGCGAATTCTGGGCAGTCCCAGCCAAAGGCTTCATAGAGCAAAACGTGCAATGGTGCAGATGGCAGCCATTCTTCGCCGCGAATGACATGGCTTATAGCCATGGTGTGGTCATCGACGATATTGGCTAAGTGATAGGTCGGCATGCCATCGCTTTTAAACAAAACTTTGTCATCTAAGTTGTTGGTGTTAACGACAACCCAGCCACGAATGAGGTCGTGGAAACGAACATCGCGGTTGCGCGGCATTTTCATGCGGATGACGTAGGGCTCACCTGCAGCTAAAAGTTGTTCGACTTCTGATTGTGGGAGCGTTAATGAATTGCGCATGCTGTTGCGCGTTACGCTGTTGTATTGCCAATTGGGCATGCCCATTGCTTTGGCTTGGTCGCGCATACGGTCGAGGTCTTCGGCGCTGTCAAAGGCGTAGTATGCTTTGTCTTCGGCGATGAGTTGTTCTGCGTAGGGCTTGTACATTTCTTTGCGTTCAGACTGCACGTAAGGGCCGTAGTTGCCACCCAAGCCTGGGCCTTCGGTTGGCATAATGCCGCACCAAGCAAGCGCATCCATGATGTAATCTTGAGCACCTGGCACAAAGCGTGTTTGATCGGTGTCTTCGATGCGGATGAGGAAAGTACCGTTGTGCTTTTTTGCGAAAAGATAATTGTAAAGTGCAGTGCGGACACCCCCCATATGGAGTGGGCCAGTAGGAGAGGGCGCAAAGCGAACGCGAACAGGTGTAGAAGACATATTTAAAAAACTAGGTTGCAAAGATAGTAATTTGAAAAAGAATCAAGTCAGGAATTGACTTGTATCATATTTAGCGATTTGCATTTGCGAGAACTTTGTAGAAAATCAATCGCCATGATAGAAAATAAATTCATTTACGACCAACATTCAGAAAATCAAGATTGGCTCAAACGCCTAGATTTTTACAAGGAAGAACTGACCATTTTGAGAGAGCGTCTCGATGAAGTCAACGCTAAAAATAACGCTCCAGAATTCACCAAGATGGTGGAACATTTTGAAAATCAATTTTTGATTCAGCGCAATCATATCGACGAACTAGCTCATCAGATCAAGTCAGATGAAAAGCAACTTGTTTCAGAAATAAAGCAAAATCCTGTTGCAGTAGACCACCGTAAAGTCCAGAACCACGATGAAGAAGCTGACTACATGGTTTATTTCGAAAAGAATTTTGCTGTTCTGAGAGCAGAATTCAATTCATTTCTAGCCAAGTGGTTCTAGGCTTAATTTAGAGGAAAATCTTTTGGGATTTACCCGTTGCACTTTTTAGAAAGTAAACACCTTTTGTGAGGTTGGCTGTTGGTATGGTATTCACCCCCGACTTTAACTTGAGTTGATCGAGCACCTGCCCCATTGTATTGATGAGTACTAATTCTATATCCTCGCTACATTCTAGGTAAAGCGCCTGTTGGTCTTGTCCTTTCAGTTTCCAGTTATTGAATTGAAGCGTTGTTAAGCCTGCACTCCCGTCTAAGTTAATTTTGACCACATAATCAAGCACATTAGCACAAGAGTCATCGTAGATGGCATAATTGACCAAACCTCTTGTAATGTCGTCGTAGCCATCTAGGATCAGGTTCTCGATGTACGTGGAATCTTGTGAGCAAAAGCAGTTGGCATTGACTTGAAAGTTTTTGTCGGTTAGGTTTTGAAGGTTGTAGTCGGTGTTGTAACAAATCGTGTTATTTTCGATGAGTGTTGATGTTGGACTATAGGCCAATACTGCTACCCCAATGCCATTGTTGGTAATGATATTGTTGGTAAGTGTACTTGCATCGCCAAGTCGAACTGCAAGTGTATTGCTGTCAAAAGTTGAGTTGCTGATATTCGCACCTCCAGTGTTGTCAATAGCCACGCCATTGCCTTCGAAATAACAATTTTGAATCGTGTGCCCATAGGCTTCAGCCAAACCAAAGTCGTTGTCTATAAATTGGCAATTGGTAATGATACCAGGAGATCCTACAATGTTGTTTCCATTCCCTTGAAATAAACAATTGTTAACACTGATGTTATTCGACCAAGTGAAAGAACAAAAGTTGTTGATGAACTGACAGTTCTCAGCGGTGAGTGAGCCATACAAGATTTGAGCTGCCTGCCCAACGCCGTTGTTTTCGAACAAACAGTTATTGTAAATGAGGTCGGCATTGAGTTGTATACCGTAATTGTTATTCTTGAATTGGCAGTTGGTCCAGTTGTAGGAGACACCAGGTTGCGAGATGTCGTTGGCTATCCCATAAAAACTGTCGTGTAAACGAAAGCGGTCCAATTGAACATTTCCGCCTTGTGAGCCTTTGATGTTGATACCGTACCAAGTTTGCTGCCCTAGAATACTCGCGTCTGTTGTTTTGAATACAATCGGTGCGGTGTCTGTACCAACAGCTACGAGTATTCCTCGGATTTCTAAATAGCGTAAATTTCCGGTGTTGAAAGAATAATCTGGCGTCACAAGTACTTCTACACCAGGTTCTATTGTTAGGGTAACCCCAGGGAAAACAACCATTGAACCCGTCATTAAATAAGGGCTTCCGGTTGCGGTCCAGGTGGTGTTTTGGTAGATGCCGCCGCTAACTGTTGTTTGTGCGGATAATTGTAAATAGGATGCGAGGATGCAAAAGGTAAATAAGATGCGAAACATAGAATGAATTTTAGTTGCTAAACAAGTAATTCAACATTATGTTTTGAGAAAAGGAAAACAACTGATATAAATTGTTTTTTCTCGTCTGAATAAAATTCTTTATCGAATTTTCTTTTGCTCAAAGCGCATCTTTTGTCCGCTGACTTCTATGACCCCAAGCCTTACCCCAGCCCAGCCAACCTGATGAATCCAGACTTCTTTTCCTTGGGTATTTTGTACGCGTTTGGGTTCTTCCATGAAAGTATGGGTGTGACCTCCTAAAATGAGGTCAATACCGGGCACATTTTCAGCAAGTAATATATCACTGGGTTTGCTTGGATCTTCGTATTGATAACCTAAATGCGATAAGCAAATAATAAGATCACATTGCAATGCCTGAAGCTCTCGAATTACTTTTTTAGCAGATTCATAGGGGTCTTGCATGCTGATGCCTTCAAAATTACCAGCGGGAACAAGACCGTTGAGATCCACGCCGAGTCCGAAGATGCCCACTTTAAAGTTCCCTTTTCGGATGATCTGGAACGGTTGAACAACTGCTGCCATTGGCGTATTTCCGAAGTCATAATTTGCATTTACAAATTTGAAATTCGCATGCTGTTGTGCATTCATGAAGCCTTGCACGCCGATATCAAAGTCGTGATTACCAAGCGTGACAACGTCGTAGGCAAGCTGACTCATAAGTTTCATTTCAAGTACACCATGAAAGCGATTAAAGTAGGGTGTGCCTTGGAAAAAGTCGCCTGCATCTAACAACAAAACTTGCTCGTTGTCTTTGCGGATTTGTTCAATCATAGCTGCTCTTGCTGCAATACCACCCTGATTCGGAAATTTGGTGTGGTTGGCAGGAAGCGGATCTATTTGAGAATGCGTATCATTGGTATGAACTATGATCAGTTTTTCCGCTTTTTTTTCTGAATGAGCAGCGCGCAACCAATGTGGTAGTATCATCGCTGCAGGCAAGAATCCAAACTTTTGAAGTAAACCTCTACGCGTCAGTTTCATTTGATATATCGTTGAACAGTATCTAATACCAAAACACCTTGATTCTTAGCCTGAGCGATGAAGATATCTCGCAATAAAATGCCTGTTTCTTGTTTCTCCAAATCTTTGAAAAAGCTCATTTGATCGCCGCCATTGGCTAAAAAATCTGAGGTGAGTACCCAAATGTAGGCATGCGTAGCCAAGAGACTTGGGATTTCAAGTGTTCCATTCCGAAATATACAATTCGCTAGTGGTTCTCCACCACTGACACTAAGGTAGTTTTCAATTTGAGAGATGTGCTCTACTGGAAAATGAACCCAAGTTACTGCGTTATCAAAAGGCATCAATTTATAAAAATCGGCGAGTGTTAATGGGCCTTTACCAAAAGAGCTTCGCAAACCACCGGTGTTTAAAATGCAAATAACAGGTTCGCTCAAACGTTTATCTGCCGTCATGCTACTCAGTAGGGCATCTGCGCACCAGTTCATGAGGTTGGAACTTGGTCTGCTTACTATTAGGGCCGTTGGAGTAGAAGCAAGCACCTCATCGAATTCTTGGTGCAGTGTATCTTGATAAGGTTGAATAAAATAGGCGAGGTCAGTAGCCGAATTTGTTTGGCTTGTGGAAGAGGTGTCATTTTGAATCAAGCGTGCGGAAAATTTGTATTCGGGTATAAAATGAGCGGAGCAAGCCATTAGGCTTGCTCCGACTAAAATATACATGAACCAAATTTTCATTATTCAATGACAAACTCGCGTTTCACTTGGCCGTATTGTGTTTCAACAGTAATGAAGTAAACACCAGCTTTGAATGTGCTGATAGGCAAGGCGAGGACAGGAACATTCAGATTACTTGCTGAATTGACCTGACGTCCTTGGATATCGTTAATTTGGTAAGCTAGAATGTCAAGGCCATTGACTTGAGCATACAAGGTTTGCGATGCAGGAACTGGGAATACAGAGAAGTTTTGATCTAGCTTTTCTGAAATCCCCATGTCGCATGCGAGGTAACTCATGTTTGCAAAATTGATATGACAAGCAAAGTAAGCCGAGTCAATGAACGGATTGCGGTTACCTTGCAACACCGCTACATATTCATGGCGCGCGATTTCATAATTGTCAGGTGCATCGTTAAAGTGCCATGTTTTTAGAGATTCTTGGCTTTGATTGGCAGGGAGTTGCCAGTTGTTCGATGACTGACCGTTGTAGCAAGTTGCCATGTAAAAGATAGAACGGGCTGCATTTCCTTTTTGTTCTGGACGTGGTTCGTATACCAATTGGTTTCCGCTGTAACCAACGCGACCTTCTAAATAAGTAAATACAACGTTACCATCTATGTCCATTAATGGCAAGTTACTGCGCGGTGTATTGGCTTGTTGCAAGTTTGTTGGCCATAGGTTATGTTGGTCGTTGTATTCAGGTTTTTCTGGGCTATCGCAAGGGAATGTAGGCATCCATGAATGTGAAAAGGTATGTTCGCGAGAATAGCCAACGGCAGTCCAGGTGAAGGGATCATTGAACACTTTGCGCTCGCCTGAATATACACACTCAACGTAAGATTGACCATTGGTAGTATCGCGTACCTCGTATTGGTTCATCATGGTTGTCAAATAGTTATAGTAGGTGATGGACGTGTGTGGGTTGATAAGAGCACTGAGGTTAGAAAGGAATGATGTTGACCCAGAATTGATGCCGTTGTAATAGTTGCCAATTTGGCTGCCTGTTGTGGTTACAGAACCTGTAGCAGCATTCATGGTGCGGTAATTTTGGAAGCCTTCAGGGCCGTTAAATGCGTAGACAGCAAAATAATAGGTGGTATTGGCCTCAACGTGACGCGGCGTAAATGAGGTGCCAGCGCCAATATAGGCAACTTTAGCATTTCCAACTACATCACCTCTTTTATAAGTTGCGCCATCAATTGGAAGACCAGTAATTGGGCTGCCTTGACGCCAAAGTACGAGGTATTTCTCAGCGCTAACCGCCGCATATTCGCCGGCAAGTGAATACGGCTTGATTAAAGGAAAAGTGAGGCTCGATGGATTTGATGTTGGTTCGGTTGCGAGATTATTGGTTCCGATACCGTATAAATTGATGATATATGGATTTTCGTCGGTGTCGTCGTTGGCAATAGCTATTGTTGCCAAGCGAGATCCTGTTCCGCTAGGATTAAAATTAAGCATCACACTTTGGCTACTATTGCCACCAACCATAACAGTTGCATTGCAAGAATAATCAGTAGCGTTAGCACCGCTAAAAGTAGCGCCAGAAACGGTGAGGTTTTGAACACCGTAATTCTCAATAGTGATGCTCGTTGCTGCGCTCGTACCAACCACATATGTGTCTCCTGACAAAACGCTGTTGCCGTTGATTTTAACGTTAATTTCTCTGGCAGGGGCCACATAAGTAAAGAGGTCTTGTGTGCTGCGCGGAATCAACTGATAGTTGGCATTGAATTGGCCGAGAAGTCCAATGATGGTGATTGGCCCACTCGGAATAGCTGACCCGTCTATGTTTGTGGTGCCGTTGATGCGAACATCGAATGTGTTTGAACCGTCGGTTACTTGGACGGTGCTGTTTCCGCTTGCAAAGTTTCCGGTTTGAACAAATGTAACGTTATCAAGACGTACCAATTGACCTTCGAGGTTTTCGCCAGCACTTGGGATAGGAATGCTCAGTGCAACAGGAGGATTGACGGCCTGTCCGTGGTTGATATAAGAATTTGTTGGAGAAAGCTCAAGCAAGCCGCTGAATTCAAACAAAACTCCTGTAGCGGTAATTGAATCTCCTTTTTGAACACTGCTGAGGTTGCTTCCGTAGCAAGCGATACCGGCTGTTCCGTCTTGAATATAACGAATAGAGCCAAGTTCGCTACCGTTAGTAACTACACCCGAAACGGTAACAGTTTGGCCGATGCCCAAATTGCGCACTTGAGCAATGGTTTGGGCAAAGGCTTGTTGTCCGAGGGCAAGCAAAGCTAGATTGAATAATAGTTTTTTCATGGTTAGAATTGAATTGCTAGATTGATATTAAAGCGCAAACCTTGGCCGAACATGACCGTAGCAGAACGCGCATCGAATTGATCATAGATGCCATTTGTATTATTAGTAGCATCTGAGATAAAAGAGGTGTTTAAAAGATTGGTAATTGCCGCACCAGCACTGAATTGCTTATAGCGGTAACCAGCAAACAAATTGATCAACGAATAAGATGGGATTTTCCAGGAGTCTCGGCCGCCATTGACACCTTGTAAGGAGAAAGGATCGAAGTTGGCATAATACCGATCAAAGTATTGCCCCTGAATTTTAATGTAAGCATTTTTAATTGGTTCGTAGCGCAACGAAGCGGCTAATGCCGTTTGTGCCGCATCACCGACGTGCACACCTTTTGCATCGAATGAGAATTCTAGAGAATCGTATTGTGGAATAAAAACGGTTTTACTTGAATTCCATATCCAGTTTCCGATGGAGAACATAAAGTCAAAGGAGAGTTTAGGCGTGATTTCCCAGGCGACGTCTATTTCTTGACCCATGTGTATGGCGTCCATTCCATTGATGTTGACGCGTATAAACTCAGTAGGGTCATTCGGGTCAGGCACTTGGACACCATATGGGAAAGGTTTGTTTTTCCAGTTGGTGAAATAAGCATTGTAGTTGACACCAAAATGTTTATTAGCGTAATGGTAGCCACCTTCTGCCGCATAAATAATTTCATTGACAATTTCTCCAAAAAATGAATTGGTGTTGTTGTCGATGACATTTGAAAATTGCGGTGTACGGTTGAGGTAGCCTAAATTGCAGTAGATGTCGTTGAATTTATTGAGTTTGTAGCTCAAGCCGCCTTTGACGGTAATACCTGGTATGTATTTCCAAGCAGTAGAAAAATATTCAAGACCTTCAGAATTCGCGTTGTAGGTTTGGCCATTGTATTGAATGGTATCTAGTGCGCCAATTCTGAGAATGGTGTCACCTAAATCGAGGACTTTGCGTTGAAAGTAGTCTATTCCTTTGTAGCCATTTAAGATACCTGAAACATTAACAAACCAATTGATGCGTTCTCCACTGTGCTCTACTTGACCAAAAAGGCCAGCATAGGTAACAATTCCGTCGCGATCGGCATTAAATGTGTTTTTGGCAATTTTATCGCCAACCCTTTGCATAGGGTCTGGGTCATTGAAGTCGGCGGTGCTCACAAAATAATCCCCACCGAGCAAGTTCGTGACAACTTGATAGTGTCTTCCTTCGTAATATCGGTAATCTAGCCCCCCCGAAAATGCTGTTTTTTTGGAGTATTGGTAATTGAACTGACCGAGGTAACCCAACCAAAAATGGTTATTCATGCTGGCTAGTAAAATCTGACTTGCTTTGATTTCTGTAGCTGAGTAAAGAGGATCAATATTCGGTGTTCCAAAGAGTGAATTCACTTGATTTTCTGTGATCATTTGATCCCAGTCGATGTTAAAGTTGCTGTCTCTGAGGATTGCCGAAGAGTTAAAAATACTGGTACCTCCACCTCTTCCGATAGATAAGTACGCCAAATTTGAAATGTCAAGTTTGTCGTTAACTGACCAAAAATCTTTGAGTGTAACCTGAGGTTTGTTGTAGAAATTTTGACGTTCATTTAAAATTTCTTGCTCGCCCAATGAATTGGTGACATAACCCCAGTGTTGGTTATAGCGAATCCCCATGTCGTTGAGTAAAAGGGTGGAGTCGTAGGGGGCGCCAAGTTGTTGGGAACGGTTTGCATCCCAATACTGAATACTCTGGTTGTAAGAGCGTTGGCCGTGTTTTTGGGGAGCGGCAAACGCAGAAAGGGTTACTAAATGATTGTTTAATCTTTTGGAAATTTTGGTGTAACCAAAAAATCCTTGGGTTGGCGTGCCGTCTACCCAACCTTGCCCTTGTTTGTAGGAAGCAGATAAAGTAAGGCCCCAGCCTGATTTGGTCATGCCGGTGTTGTAAGAAAGTGAGCTTCTTAGGAAATTACCTGTGGCGTATTCTTGTTTGAAACTCCCCCCTTTTTTTGTGCCGACTCCTTGGGTGATGATATTGATGGTGCCGCCAATAGAGGGCATTGCAATTTTGGTAGCGCCAAGACCGCGTTGCACTTGCATTTGAGAGGTAATGGCATCGAGCCCAAACCAGTTGGACCAATAAACAGCACCGTTTTCCATGTCGTTGACAGGAACGCCGTCTATCATAACCCCAACATTGCGTTGATCGAAACCTCTTACATTGATGCGCGCATCGCCGTCGCCGCCACCTTGTGTAGTTGCGTAAACACCAGCCGTTCCATTTAAGAGCATCGGTAAATCTCTCGAAGCAAGTTCTTCGTTGATTTTTTTGGTATCAATTTTAGTAACGGCAACCGGCACGTTTTGACCTTTCACTAAGTTGCCAATGACGCGAATTTCGCGTACTTCTTGGGTGGCTCGAATTGTGAAATTCTGAACAATACTTAGTTGATTCAATTGTACATCAAACTTAAGGGTGTCGGTAAGGGGCAATGTGAAAACGACTTGATACTTACCATAGGGAACATTGATAAATTCGTATTGGCCTTGGTCGTTGGTTGCGATGCGATTAATGGCTGTTCCGTTCTGATTCAGGGTAATCTTGGCTCCGGCAACGGGGATATCACCGGGCGACATAATGGCAACGCCGTTGATCTTCCCTTTTTGTTGGGCAAGCGAAATTAGAGGAAGTGCTGAAATCAGCACTAAAACCAAGAAGCGCATCTTAGCGAATGATGACTTTGTGCAAACTTTGCTCACCTGCGTTATTGGTCAGGCGCAAGAAATAAACACCGTGATAGTTGTCTAGGTCGATTTCTACTACTTGCTGCGCGTTTGAAATGTTCATTTCTTTGATTTGCTGACCAAGTGCAGAAATTACTTGGATTTTGCGGACGTCATTTTGTGTTTTTACAAATACAAGTCCGTTGCTCGGGTTTGGATAAACACTTGGGTTGACTTTGGGAGCTGCATTTAGGCCGATAGAATTGCAGTCGCATTGGTGAGTACCTAAAGAAGCCCAATTACCATCTAAGATTGGGTTTCCGCTTGTTCCATAAAGTGTGTCGCCATTTGCGTCGAGGCGAACGATTACTGGTGGGATGCTATCCCATTCTAACAATGGATCAAAAAATGAAGGGTTCGCTGTTTGACCTTTAAGTATGGTTGCTTTGCGGATCAGACTGTGGTCTTTGGTAAGTAAAACACCTAAGCCAGTGCTGTATGGGAATTGCGAAGACCACGCGCCGTCGTTGCCCGATGAGGTGCCGGTTTCGTTGGCTGGGTTTTCACCAATTTTACCAAAGACATCTACAATTGCGAAACCGCTTACGTTAGTTGCATTGATTACAGAGGTGGAAGATGTTGGCAATGTTCCTTTAGCGAGTAAAAGCGCATCGTTGCCATTCCAATACCAGGCGTTTGAAACGTTGTAGTCTGGGCAGTAGAAGCCGTCGGCTCTTGCTTCTAGGGAATCCCAGATTGGGGCTTCTTGGCCAGTGCCAAGTGGATCTAATTTTTGAATAACACCAACGTAGACACCTTTAGCAGGAACTACCCCTGAGAGTTGAATAGAGTTGGCAACGGTTGCGGTTGTGGCGCCGTTTGAATAACGGCTCACAAAGTAACCTGATAAATCGATGGGGTTATTTGTCGGGTTGTAGATCTCGAGCGCTTTGTTGTTTGACCAACCTTCGACGTATTCTGAGATGAATAGTTCGTTACAAGTGTTTTGGGCTTGCGCTCCGAAAAGGAGCATTAAAGAGAAAATGAGTAGTGCTTGCTTCATGATGTTAAGTTTAAATCAACTGACAATCAGCTATGTATTAGTGAGCTCTTTTTTATGGTTTCGGCACAGAATCGGCTTCAAGGAGGTCATAAAAAAGCTTGTACAAATTTAAGGTTTTTACATTCAAATCACCAAAATTTAGCCAAAAAGAAGGATGATTTTTTTTGTGAAGTAAAGATGATGCGCATGTTACTCTTGAAATCTGTGTAATTTTAGAACTCAAATTAGATCCGCAAAAGCAATTCAAATGAAATCAATCCAATTACTTGTGCTCCTTATCATCTGGGCAACACAACTCCACGCGCAAAATCTCAACATAGAGCGCATCTGGAAGAATTACGAGTTCTCTGCAAAAGGAGCCGGTTCATATCAAGCTATGAACGACGGTCAACATTATGTAGAACTGAATCAAAACGGCGATATCGTTAGTGGACTCATTGCCGATGATCAACCTGAAAAAAACGAGACACTCGTTCCGAAATCTTTGCTTATTTACAATGATCAGCCCATATCAGTAGCAGGTTTTGAATTCAATTCGAATGAACAAAAGGTGTTGCTCTGGACAGCGCCACAACCCATTTATCGCCGCAGTTTTGAAGCCTTTTATTTTTTGTTTGATTTGAAAACAAAAAAACTGGAGGCCCTTGACGCCGATCATGCGCCGCAAACTTTAGCGGAATATAGTCCGGATGGAAAAAAGGTTTCGTTTATTCACGGCAATGACATCTTTATCAAAGATTTGTCTACTGGTAAGGTTCAGAAGATAACCGCAGATGGTAAACGCAATAAAATAATTAATGGTACGACCGACTGGGTCTACGAAGAAGAATTTGCCATTACTAAAGCCTATGGATGGTCGCCGGACAGCCGTTATATTGCCTTTTTGAAATTTGACGAACGCGAGGTTCCTGAATTTCAGATGGCACTTTACGGAGAATTGTATCCAGCGCAATACAAATATAAATATCCAAAGGCAGGTGAGGCCAATAGTAAAGTATCCTTGCATCTTGTAGATGTTCAAAGTTCCAAAATACAAGCAATCAAGCTCGATACCTATGAATACATTCCAAGATTGAATTGGTCTGTAACGAGCAATCAACTGATTGTACAAACCATGAATCGCCATCAAAATGAACTCAATTTTTGGTTGGTGGATTGCAACGCAAAAAAAGTGACCACTCAAAAATTCTACACTGAAACCTCCACAACATACGTTGAAGTAGACAACAATTTGGTGCTCCTTGAGAACGGCAAGGGCCTGATTCGCACGAGTGAACAAAGCGGATTCAATCATCTCTATATTTTGAATTTTGATGGTTCTACCAAGGGAATCACAAAAGGTGAATGGGATGTTATAGAATTTTTAGGCTTAGATGAGCAAAAACAAACGCTGTATTATTCGAGTGCTGAAGCAGGCGCTATCTATAAGTCCATCCACTCCATCCAACTTGATGGAACTGGTCAACAAATGATTTCAAGTTCTTACGGATACCACAACGCCACCTTTTTAAAGGGCATGAAATACTTTATTCATACTTATTCAAATGCCAATACACCGCCTGTAATTTCCTTGAGAAAGGCCAGTGGTGAGCTTGTTCGTACCTTGGAAGACAACACAGCGCTAGTTGGAAAAATGAACAAGGAAGTGTTGAGCAGAAAAACGTTTATGAACATCACGACCCCCGATATCGATTTGAATGCATCCTTGATTTTGCCTGTTAATTATAATCCAGCAAAAAAATATCCTGTTTTTGTGAACGTATACGGCGGTCCTGGTCATAATGAAGTATTAGACAGCTGGGACGGCAACGATTATTTTTTCCATCAGCTATTGGCACAAGAAGGTTACATGGTTTTGAGTATAGACCCTCGCGGAACTCAGTATCGCGGTGCCGCCTTTAAGAAGTCTACTTACCTTCAGCTTGGAAAACTTGAAATTCAGGATGTCATTGCTGCAACCAAAGAATTTGCAAAACGTCCGGACGTAGATGCCACACGCTTGGGCATCATGGGCTGGAGTTACGGTGGTTTTATGTCGTCGCTCGCCATGACAAAAGGTGAGGGCTTGTTCAAAGTTGGCATCGCTGTAGCGCCAGTGACCAACTGGCGCTTTTATGACAATATTTACACAGAACGCTTTATGCAAACACCTCAGGAAAACGCGAAGGGTTACGACGACAACTCGCCTATCAATTTTGCCAAAGACCTGCAAGGAAAATACTTGTTAATTCACGGAGCTGCAGATGATAACGTTCACTATCAAAACAGCATGGAAATGATCAGTGCATTGGTCAAGGCCAACAAACAATTTGATCTTTTTATTTATCCGAATAAGAATCACGGAATTTATGGTGGGAACACCAGAAATCATCTATTTAATATGATTCACAATTATATTTTAGAGGAACTCTAAACTTTAGACCTCATTAATTGTTTTTATGAGGTAGGATGTACATCATTTCCACTTTCTTTTGTAATTTAGGCACACATTTATCAAACGACATATTTCCACCACATGAGTGAAACAGCCAAAATCGAACTAGACGGCAAAGTATACGAACTTCCCGTTATAGTTGGAACCGAAAACGAAAAAGCAATTGACATCTCCAAATTGCGCGATCTCACCGGTTATGTAACCTTAGACACAGGTTATAAAAACACAGGCGCTACCAAAAGCGCAATCACCTTCTTAGATGGTGAAGAAGGAATTCTTCACTACAGAGGATATCCAATCGAACAACTTGCTGAAAAAGCTACGTTTATAGAGGTTGCTTACTTATTGATCTACGGAAATCTCCCAACTCAAGCAGAGTTAGATGCTTTCCAAGATAGCATTTGCAAGCACACACTCGTCCACGAAGACATGAAACAATTCTTCGAAGCGTATCCTTCCAAAGCGCACCCTATGGGCGTGCTTTCATCTATGGTTGCTTCTTTGGCCACTTTCTATCCGGAGTCTTTAGACCCGAACCGCAGTGCTGAAGCCAAAAATTTAACGATTCATCGCTTGCTAGCGAAGTTGCCTACGCTTGCCGCTTGGTCATACAAGAACCTCATTCGTCATCCGTTCATGTACCCACGCAACGAATACGACTACTGTAAGAACTTTATGTATATGATGTTCTCGATGCCAACTCAAGACTATCACGTAGATCCAGTTGTTATCGATGCACTCAACAAACTACTCATTCTACACGCAGACCACGAACAAAACTGTTCTACTTCAACTGTTCGCATTGTAGGATCTTCTCAGGCCAATCTCTATTCAACGGTTTCAGCTGGTATTTCAGCACTTTGGGGCCCACTTCACGGCGGTGCCAACCAAGAGGTAATCGAAATGTTGGAGCGCATCCACGCCGATGGTGGTAACGTAGACAAATGGGTTGCCAAAGCAAAAGACAAAGAAGATCCATTCCGCCTTATGGGCTTTGGTCACCGCGTATACAAAAACTTTGACCCACGCGCCAAAATCATCAAAAAAGCCTGCGACGATGTCCTAGAAAAATTAGGTGTCAATGACCCACTTCTAGACATCGCCAAAAAACTTGAAAAAGTGGCCCTAGAAGATGAATACTTCAAAGCGCGTAACCTTTATCCAAACGTAGATTTCTACTCAGGCATCATATACAAGGCACTCGGCATTCCAACCGAAATGTTTACCGTTATGTTTGCGCTTGGTCGTCTACCAGGCTGGATTGCACAATGGAAAGAAATGACCGAGAACAAAGAGCCAATTGGCCGTCCGCGTCAGATCTATACAGGTCACACTAACCGCAATTATGTTTCAATTGAGCAGCGTTAAGCACTTGATATTTTAAACTACTTAAGAAAAAAGGCGCTCAATTGAGCGCCTTTTTTCCTTCAAATAAGTCGTATTGCCTGAACTCGCATTCGATGTCGCCATTGAATACGCGGTGTTTCTTTGAGGCCTTGAGCCCAATGGCATGAAATCCTTCGAGACTGCCGCTAATGACGCAGGCCTTGCTTCCGGCCATTTGATGCTTGAGCCAAGTACCTAAGTTTCCATATAATTCTTCTACATCAGTAGAGAGGCGTTCGTCATATGGCGGATTGGTAAGGATAAATACGGGTGGTTCTATTTTGAGTTTGTCAAAAGGAGTGGAGTGCACCTCGACAAATCTGCCAAAAGAGAAAGTGCGCAGGTTGCGGCGCGCTTTTAATACCATTTCGTCGGAAATATCGCCGCCAATGATGCGGCCTGGTAATTCTCTTACAATGCGGGGGGCATTTTCGAAAAGGTCTTCCCATATTTTGGCGTCGTAATTTTTGAGATTTTTAAAAGCGTAGTGTTGTCTTTCGATGTTACTCGGAATGCCGCTGGCGAGCAGTGCAGCCTCCACGAGAATTGTACCGGAGCCGCAAAATGGATCGACAAAAGTTTGCTTGCGATCCCAGCCCGACATGCGAATGAGGCAAGCTGCCACCACTTCGTTGAGCGGTGCGGGGCCAACAGCCGTTCTGTAGCCTCTCTGAAACAAAGGAAGCCCACTTGTATTGACAGAAATGGTTACTTCTTTGTCTTTGATGTATAAATCAAAAAGGATACTCGGTTTTTTGACATCGATATTTGGTCGTTCGTTTGTTTTCTCTTTGAATACATCTACGATGGCATCTTTGATCAATAGAAACGGGTAGTGTGTATTTTTAAAAATCGGGGAAAAAATGGCGCCTTTTATGGCAAATGTTTTGTTCATCTCGAAAAGTTCGTGCCATTTGATGCGCAGCGCACGTTTGTATAAATCTTCTTCACTTTGAATGTAGAATTTATCGATCTCGACTAACACAGAGATGGCACACCGGCAATAAAGATTGAGTTTGTAGACGTCAGCCCAAGTCCCTTTGATTTGAACAGCTCTATTCAGAAGCTCAGCCTCTGGATAGCCTAATTCTTTGAGTTCGTCGGCAAGAACCGCCTCAAAGCCAAAGAAACTTTTGAGGGTAATGGTGAGCAGGGGGCTTTTTGAGCTGGGTTTTGAATGCATTATTTTGGGATTCGTTAACTTTGTACAAAAGAACGAATTTGTCGAAGACCAAATACCTCTTGCCCTTCCTTTTTTTTACGCTACAGTTATTTGCGCAGCAAAGACAACGCGTTGGGGTGGTCTTAAGTGGTGGTGGAGCATCGGGTGTAGCGCATGTCGGAGTGCTTAAGGCGCTTGAAGAATATCAAATTCCTATTGACTACATTGTGGGTACTTCTGCAGGTGCGCTTGTTGGTGCGATGTATGCGAGCGGCTATTCACCTGCAGAAATTGAGACATATGTCTTGTCTGAATCATTTCAACTAATGGTTAAAGGGCAAGAAGAAGCAAAAAACCAGTTTTATTTTTATCAAGATGCAGCCAATGCCTCTATGTTTAATTTTACGATTTCTCAGGATAGCGTGCTTCAAAAATCGCTACCATTGGCGCTCATTGATCCTACTTTTCTCGATTACGAGATGCTTAAAATATTTGGTCTCACGAGCGTATCTGTGCAAGACGACTTCAATCAGCTCTTTATACCATATCGCTGTGTAGCTTCGGCAGTTGAAACCAAACAAAGTGTAGCCTTTACGCATGGCAAGCTCAACCAGGTGGTGCGTGCCTCCATGACTTTTCCGCTTTACCTCAATCCAATTCGCATTGATGGCGTTTTGTATTTCGATGGAGGCCTTTACAATAACTTTCCGATCGACGTTTTATACAACGATTTTCAGCCCGATTTCATCATCGGAAGCAATGTCTCGAAAAACCTAGCTCCTGTTTCTGAACGCGATTTTTTTGGTTTGCTCACCAGCATGATGACCACGCCTTCAAATTATGCCATGCCCTGTGCAGAAGGCATCATCATTGAGCCTAACACGCATGTAGGAACTTTCGATTTCGCCGATGTTCAGCAAGCCATCCAAGATGGTTATGCGGCAACTCTTTTGCAAATAGACTCCTTACTCAGATATGTGAATGGTCGGTCTGACCTAAAGGAGCTTTCTATGAAGCGGCAAAAATTCAAGCAACAATTGTTGCCCTTGCGAGTGAGTCTAGTGAGTTCGAGTTCTGACCGCAAGCAAGATCTTCCTTTTGTGAGAACTTCTATTTTGCCAAAATTCAGTAAACAAGTTTTAGACAGCGCGTCCCTCGAAAAACGCTATTTCAGAACCTTATCTGCACCTTATTTTAGCTTCGTGAGCCCCACTTTAGAAAAGGGTTATTCTGCCCATTTATTGCTGCGGCTTAAAGTCAATAAAGCCAATGCTTTTCGCGTAGATTTTGGAGGTATAATTTCTTCTCGAGCCATCAATACTGGTTTTTTGAGCTTAGCTTACCGAAGGGCTGGCTATATAGGTCAAAGACTGGAGGTTTCTTCCTATTTTGGAAAGTTTTACGGATCGGGCAAAATCAATTATGAGTTGGTAGTGCCGGGTAGTTCTCCTGTTTCCTTGAGTGCCTATTTAGTGCTCAACCGCTGGGATTATTTCAAGAGCTTTGCTACGTTTTTTGAAGATGTCAAACCTTCTTTTTTGATTCAGGAAGAACGTTATACAGGATTTCAACTCAAAATACCAACTGGGAATCATGCCGTACTTAGCGCCAATGCTCGGATGTTTTGGCTCGACGACTCCTATTATCAAACACCTTATTTTACCAAAGAAGATACCGCCGACTATACCTCGTTTATTGGAGAGAGCATTCGCTTGGCTTACACCAGAAATACCCTCAACCGAAAGCAATTTGCGAGTTCGGGTAACTTTTTTGAATGTAAAGTGAGTTATGTTAGGGGTAAAGAACTCACTTTTCCTGGTTCCACATCAATAATAGATGACACCATAAGTAAAAATCACAAATGGCTCAGCATACAGCTTGAGGCTTTGAGTTTTCCTTTTCAAAAAAAGCAGGTGGTCAATTGGGGTTTACATTTCAAATCCGTACTCAACAGCCAGTCATTGTTTGCCAATTATACCGCAAGTATGTTGGCGCTCCCTGGTTTGAATGTTTTACCTGATTTGGACACCTATTTTATCCCAGCTTACCGCTCTACCCAATATGTTTGTGCCGGTACTCAGCTCATTGTCAGCCCCTTGAAAAACATAGATTTACGGCTAGATGCCTATGGCTTTTTCCCGATTATTCAGTTGATCCTCAATCCGGACGGCACATTTACTTATGCGAAGCCTTTGGATGGACGAAGTGTGCTTGCGGCGGGCCATGTTATTTACCATTCACCTGTGGGCCCTGTGAGAGCCACCATCAATTACTTGCCCAAATACGCCCAACCTTTTCAATTTCAATTAGGTTTTGGCTATCTCTTATTTAACGAACGCGCAATACGCTAAAACATGAAAAACAAGTTTATCCTCAATGGCATCCAACAAATGGGTATTGGAGTACCCGATGTACAAGAAATCTGGTCATGGTACCGAAAGGCCTTCGGTTTGGACGTTCGTATTTTTGAAGAAGCGGCTCCTGCGCCGCTCATGACGCGCTATACTGGCGGAGAGGTACAACACCGTACAGCCACACTTGCGCTCAATATGGCAGGTGGCGGCGGCTTTGAGATCTGGCAATTTACTTCGCGCCCAACGGTGCGTCCCGAATTTGAGCCGCAGCTCGGTGATTTTGGCGTATTTATATGTAAAATCAAGTCTGAAGATGTGCGTCATACACAACGTCATTTAGAGCAAATGGGTGCCAAAGTGAGTGCTGCATTGCAAGACCCTGCCGGGCGCTGGACCTGTTATGTTCAAGACCCAAACGGCAATTACTTCCAAATTGTGGAAGGCCGTTCATGGTTTTCCAAATCCAAGCACCTGTCTAAGTGCGGAGGTGTGGTAGGCGCCGTTATTGGTGTCTCTGACATGGAGAAAAGTCAGCGTTTTTACCAAGAATTACTCGGTTATGAGCAGCTTTGCTACGATGAAGAGCAAGTATTCAAGGACTACGATTTTTTACCGAGAGGTCAGGACAAATTTCGCCGCGTCCTGTTGTCGCATCCGAAAGTGCGCGGTGGTTACTTTGCACAACTTTTAGGCATCACAGAAATAGAATTAGTAGAGCTCAGTGCCAAAACTGGAGCGCGTCAGATCTTTGAAAATCGCTTTTGGGGAGACTGGGGCTTCATTCATTTGTGTTTCGACGTCCAAGGCATGAATGCGCTCAAAGACCGTTGTTCGGATTTTGGCGCCGCCTTTACAGTAGACTCCGATAATTCTTTTGACATGGGTGAGGCTGCAGGCCGTTTTGCCTATATCGAAGATCCGGATGGATACTGGATTGAGTTTGTCGAGACGCACAAGGTTCCGATTTTCAAGAAACTTGGACTTTACCTGAATCTCAAACAAGGCGCCAAACCCAAGCATTTGCCAAAATGGATGCTCAAGGCTTTAGGACTTAATAGAGTGAAATAACTTTATAAAAGTCCTTTGGCTCTCAAGAATTCGTCAAGGCTCTCTACGTCAGAGAAGAGTACTTCACGCGCTTTGCTTCCTTGGAAAGGCCCGATGATATTCATGCCTTCCAATTGATCCACGATGCGGCCAGCGCGGTTGTAGCCTAACTTGAGCTTGCGCTGTAGCAAACTGGCAGATCCTTGCTGATTGATCACGACAATACGTGCAGAATCAACAAACATATTGTCGATTTCATTCATATCGATGTCTCCGCTTGCCTCTGAGCCTTCTGGGACATATTCAGGTAATATAAGTGCTTCTGGATACGCGCGCTGCGAGCCAATAAAGCTACAGATGTCTTCTACCTCTGGGGTGTCTACAAAACCACATTGCAAACGTTTCATTTCTGAACCTGTTGAGATGAGCATGTCTCCGCGTCCGATGAGTTGGTCTGCGCCAGATGCATCTAAGATGGTGCGGGAGTCAATTTTTGACAATACCCTAAAGGCGATACGAGCAGGGAAGTTGGCTTTGATCATCCCTGTAATTACATTCACAGAAGGGCGCTGTGTGGCCACAATCAGGTGAATACCAATTGCTCGGGCAAGTTGAGCAATACGGGCAATCGGATGCTCTACTTCTTTTCCTGCGGTCATGATGAGGTCTGCAAACTCATCGATGAGCACCACAATGTAGGGTAGGTAGCGGTGTCCTTTTTCTGGATTGAGTCTGCGCCCAATGAACTTAGCGTTGTATTCTTTAATGGTTCGAACACCAGCGTCTTTGAGTAATTCGTAGCGCTCGTCCATCTCGATACACAATGAGTTGAGCGTATTGACCACTTTTGAGGTATCTGTAATAATCGCGTCTTCTTCTCCGGGTAGTTTGGCCAAGAAGTGGCGCTCGATTTTGTTGTATAAGGTCAACTCTACTTTCTTTGGATCGACCAACACAAACTTGACCTGTGCGGGATGTTTTTTATAAAGAATAGAGATCAGGATGGCGTTTAGACCGACAGACTTCCCTTGCCCGGTTGCCCCTGCTACCAAGAGGTGAGGCATTTTGGTTAGGTCAAAGACGTAGGTTTCATTGGTGATGGTTTTTCCCATTACAATTGGAAGCTCACCGTCGAAATGTTGGAATTTATCGGAAGCAATGAGCGAGCGCATCGAGACCATTTCAGGATTTGAATTCGGCACTTCAATACCAATAGTTCCTTTGCCGGGAATAGGGGCAATGATACGGATTCCTAGAGCAGATAGACTCAGCGCGATGTCGTCTTCGAGGTTTTTAATCTTGGAAATGCGCACACCTGGTGCAGGAACGATTTCGTAAAGGGTCACCGTTGGGCCAACGGTTGCTTTGATTTTTGCGATGTCAATTTTGTAGTGCGAAAGCGTTTCGACGATGCGATCTTTGTTTGTTTCGAGTTCTTCTTTACTCACTGAAACACCACTAGACACGTAGTCTTTCATGAGCTCTAGCGGCGGCAACAAGTAGCCTTCGAGGTCTTTGGTTGGGTCGTATTCGCCGTGTTCGCTCACGAGTTGCGTGGCCAAGACATCTTCATCGGCTATTGGCGCTTTTATTGGCTCCTCTACTATCGGATCATTGCCCAACTCAATTTCAAAATCAGATTCGATGTAATTTTCTTGAACGGGTTCTAACGGCGCTTCTTTTCTTACCTGCACAATCAGTTCGCTTTCTTCTTCAAAGACGTCTTCGTCGTCGCTGTCGTCAAAAACTACTGTTTGTGCGATGTCGTCGGCCTTGATTTGATCCTCTTTTATGGTATTAACGACATAAATGTCGTCAAACGGTGCTGCACTATCTGCTGCATTGAGTTGATCTTCTGCAGGCTCTTGGGCAGCATCATTTCCAAAAATGCGTTGCAGTAAAGCGCGGTAATTTGGGCTGAATTGCAATGTTGTGAGTACAAAGAAGGCGATGACATGCATGAAAAGCGTTCCAAAACCACCAAAGGTGAGTTGCAGCCATTCATTGGTGTAGAAACCAAACGAACCACCTGCATAACTGATTTGAGGACTAAAAAAGCCCAAGAATACGGAGCCCCAAAGCATATAACTAATGATGATGCTGGTGGTTCTCGCTAGAGGAAGCAAGGTGGTACCAAATAAAATTTTAAAGCCGCCAAGAAATAACAAGAAAATGAGCCCAAAAGACGTGAGCCCAAAACCGCGGTGTATGAGTAGGTGAGAGGTCCAGGCGCCAAATTTGCCCAGCCAATTTTCTACTGCGGGTAGGTCACTGTTAAAGATGTAATCGACGAATCCTTTATTGAGTAGTTGGTCTTGGTCTTTAGCCCAGGTAAAAATATATGAAACGCAAGCTAAGAAAAGGTAAATACTGAGTAAACTCAACACGGCGCCCACAAAAATTTTCATTTTTGGTAGGTTCAGACGCTCCTTTAAGTTACTTTTTGTAGCATTTGAATCATTGGAAGATTTTTTGTTTTCTTTCGAACGCTTTGGTTCGTCATCCCCCTTTTTCGAACGCGATTGAACAGGTTCTTCCGTTTTTGGGGTAGGTTTTGTATTGGATCTAGGGATGTATTCGTTTTCTTCCATGAGGCTTTAGCGTCTAATGAAACGAAAATACGCTAAAGGGGTACACCAAAATTAATTTCAAAGCAAACCTATAAACAGCAAGGTGTTAGTTAATCTTGGGGTCCAGGATTATTTTGGCTTTGTGTCCATTCCAAAAAGGCCTCGAGGGTGAGCACTTTGTATTTTCTATCCGGAATAAAAAGTTGGATCGGAGGAGTCTTTTTGTCGAGTTGTTGTAGCTCAAAGGCCATGTATCCGTTGTCTGTAGGAATTTGACCTTTAACAGGCAAGCCTGGGGCGTTATTCATCCCGACAAAATAGCGCGCATCAACTGTTTTTGAATAATAAAGCAATGCATTTCCTTTTGCTGAAACGACATTAGCTTCTCTACATTTGAGGCCTGCTATTTGCTTTTTAGACCGCGTTTTTAAGTACTTAAAAGGGTCGATTTCTTTGGCTGTATCTTGGATTTGAACTGCAAAAAATTGGCCGTCTATCTCAAGGAGCGATAATAACTTTTGTCTTTTCAAATGATGGATACTCTCTTGTTTTTTACCATCGGCCATCAGGTAGGTGTACCTAACCAATGAATCGAGTGCATAGATAAAAAGTTTACCTTGAATAGTGTCTTTGCTGATCATGTCAACAGACACTAAATTGTATTCCAAGCTACCAACAAATGGTTTTTGTGCAACAGAAAGTTGGGCGAGGGCAGTAAACAAGGAAAGATAGACGAACTTCAGCATAAACAAAGCTAAGAATACTTATTTTTAAACGATGAAAAGCTTTCTGATTATTTATGCTTTGGCTCTTTTATTGAGCTGTTCGAATGATTCAACCCCATCTAAAAAACTTCAAAAAGCAACCAATCAAGCTGCTAGACCTGATTTCAAGGTCGATTATAACAAAATGTTCCGACCCAACTATCCGAATACGGAATACCTTCAGCCTGGTATCTATAAAAGCGAAGCATATTTTCGAGACGAGGATGATCTTGAGCAGGACTTTTTGAACGATTCTTGGCTGGGTATTTTAAAAACCAAACAAAATTGGTTTTTGCTTCCAGTGAAGCCTCAGATTGAGACCGTATTTGATGGCATTGTCGATGAAACCGAAGCTGATACTGCGAATTGGAGTGGTAAAATCATGCGCAGTGCAATGAACTGTCGCTATGTGTTGAGAAAGGGAAAACTGCTACCTAAACAACTCAAAGTATTATATGCTGACCGCACGAGCCCTACTTTTCATGATGAACAATCAGTCTTGCTCCCAGGAGATACACTCAAATATGAAGTCAATGGGGTTCATTATTGGCTTTTTGCAAAAGGCCGAAAGCTACCTAAGGAAGCAGGAATGGGCGATCAACAATACGGTCGTTATGCACTCTACTTAGAAACCGACGACCCCAACAGCCCACAAAAAGTGCAATTATTGCGCAGTGAAGACCCATCCTACGAATACGGACCAAACAGACTTGAGTGTCTTTTTGTTGGGCTGATCGATGGCGATTCCATTCCGGATTTGATCATCAGCAGCAATTTTGACGGACGTATTTTGTATTTGTCAGGCGAAGCCAAAGAACAGCGTATTGTCGAACCCGTTTTTTATGAGCCCGTGACTGGCGGTTGCTGATGCCGCTTTGCTAAAATAGCTTTATCTTTGCCATAGCCCCAAAGGGTCAATTATGCCAAAAAACATTCATTTCATCTTCAATCCTTCTGAACTAGGAGCCGGCACACGTGGTGCGTCTCTTGGTCCGGAGGCCATTCGGGCAGCAGCCCGCACAAAGGGCAGCATACTCTTTGCACAGCATCCTATTCAGTTGGTAGACCAACACAACGAATTGCTCGACCGCAAGAGCCCTTTCACTTTTGCTAAAAACATCGACGGACTGAGCCAAGTTTTTGCCTCCCTCGAACAAAACCTCACTTCATGTTTGAAAGCGGAGGCCTTTCCGCTGCTTATCTCTGGTGACCACAGTGCAGCAGCGGGTACACTTGCAGCCCTCAAACATAATTTTCCAAACAAGCGAATTGGTGTCGTTTGGATAGACGCGCATGCAGACATTCACTCCCCTTACACCACACCATCAGGCAACCTTCACGGCATGCCCATTGCCGCAGCTTTGGGGCTTGATCACTTACATTTAGCTAAAAATCGACCAGACGAAGCAACAGTTTCTTACTGGAACAGCCTAAAAAGCAGCGCATTTATTCCTCAAGATTTAGTTTACATTGGTGTTCGAGATACCGAGGCAGAAGAAGATGCCGTAATGGCCGAATTAGGCCTCAAAAATTACACGGTTGCCGAGCTTCGGAGCATGGGCTTAGCGGCTTGTCTCAAAGCCATTTCTACACAGTTAGCAGCTTGTGATTTACTGTACATTTCATTCGATGTAGATAGCATAGACCCACTTGAAACATCTTATGGCACTGGCACACCTGTTCCGAACGGAATCACATTTACCGAAGCACAAGCCATTCTGACCTATTTTGCCCAAGCACCTCAAACTTGTGCAATCGAAATAGTGGAGGTCAATCCTTGTCTGGACGACGAAAAAAACAAAATGGCCGAAAGAGCCCTAGACCTTATTGAGCAAATTATTAGCCACCTCTCCTAACTATGGAACAACACATCCGACAAGCTTTACTTGCTGCTGCCCCCGAACTCTTTGGCGCACCTATTTCTGAGTCGCTCATTCAATTTCAGATCACGCGTAAAGACGTAGAAGGAGACCTTACTTTGGTGGTGTTTCCATTTGTCAAGCTCTTGCGCTGTTCACCTCAAGAGGCCGGAGAAAAATTAAAATCTTGGATAGAGGCGAACGTAGCTGGTGTTTCACATTGTATTGTCATCAATGGATTTCTGAACATTGTTTTGACCGATGCCTATTGGTTGGCCCAACTAGGTCAAATACAAATGAACCCCAATTACGGCTTGGCTCCCAAAAACTCCAAGCCAACGGTTATGGTCGAATACGCTTCACCAAACACCAACAAGCCACTGCACCTCGGGCATTTGCGCAACATTTTTTTGGGTGCATCTGTTGCCGAAATCCTCCACGCCGTCGGGCACAAGGTGGTGCGCACCCAAGTCATCAACGACCGCGGAATTCATATTTGTAAATCGATGTTGGCGTGGGAGAAATTCTCCCCAGTTAATGCCAGAGGCGAGCGTGAAACCCCTGCCAACACAGGTTTAAAGGGAGATAAGCTCGTGGGAAAATACTACGTAGAATTCGATAAAGCCCTGCAAAAAGAGGCCAAAGAAATCATGGCGCAATGGCAAGGTGGGAATTTTTCTGACACCCCTGAAGCTGTGCATCAAGCCGTAGTCAATTTTGAGCAGGCCAAGCAAGATAAAGACGATAAAGCCCAAGCGGCCATCGACGACAAAATTAAAGAGCTCGCCAAGAATCAAACGAGCATACTCCAAGAAGCAAAAGACATGCTTGTGAAGTGGGAAGCCAGGGATCCGCAAGTTTATTTGCTCTGGAGCACCATGAATGGTTGGGTTTATGCAGGTTTCGATGAAACTTATGCACAAATGGGAGTATCGTTTGACAAACTATACTACGAATCAGATACCTTTTTACTTGGTAAAGATCAAGTCATGGAAGGTCTCAAAAACGGTGTTTTTTACCAAAAAACAGATGGTTCGGTCTGGATAGACCTCACCGCAGATGGTCTTGATGAAAAACTCGTGTTGCGTTCCGACGGAACAGCTGTCTATATGACTCAAGATATTGGCACAGCAATTGACCGTTTCAAGGATTTTCCGGATTTGCACGGAATGGTTTACACCGTTGGTAATGAACAAGACTACCACTTCAAGGTCTTGTTTTTGATTTTGCAAAAATTAGGTTACGCTTGGGCCAACAACTGTTTTCACCTCAGCTACGGTATGGTTGACCTCCCGAGCGGCAAGATGAAATCAAGAGAAGGTACCGTTGTAGATGCCGACGACCTCATGGCAGAAGTCATTGAAAAAGCAAAAGCCATGACCCAAGAAAGGGGGCACCTAGACGGGCTAAATGAAGCAGAACGAGCTGCGCTTTACGCTCAAATTGGTTTGGGAGGGCTCAAGTATTATTTGCTTAAGGTAGATCCTAAAAAGCGTATGCTTTTCAACCCAGAAGAGTCTATCGACCTTACGGGCAACACCGGTCCTTTCTTGCAATATGCACACGCTCGTATTTCGACGCTTTTAGAAAAGGCCCAATACCAACCAGCTCCTATTGCCGATGGCGTGGCGCTGCGTCCAGAAGAAAAGGAAATTGTCAAGCAACTTTCACAATTTGAGGCGCTCCTTCAAGAGGCTGCTAAAAGTTATTCACCTGCTTTATTGGCCAACTACACTTATGAATTGGTCAAGTTGTACAATACGTTTTACCAAAGTGTTAAAATTGTCATCGAGCCCGACCAAGATGCAAGACATTTACGTTTGGCTTTAAGTGCGGCCGTCAAACAAGTTTTAGCGCAGTCTTTGCAATTGCTCGGCGTAGAAGCACCAGCTCGCATGTAGGTTTTTTTCTGAAGCGCTTATTTCCCGAAGATGACTTCATCGGTGAGTTGGCGAACCATCACGAATAATTCGTCTTTGAAGGTTTGCGCTTCGTAAGTTCCGCGTTCGATCATGCGCAGTTTGTGTTCCCATTGCCCCGTAAGTTCAGGGCTTTTGAGTAGCTCATATGAAATCTGGTCAATGAGGGCAATTCCAGTTGGTGTTGCCACCAAGTTTTTTTTCTTTTTCTCGACATATTGGCGCTTGAACAGCGTTTCGATAATGCTTGCGCGCGTTGACGGGCGGCCAATGCCGTTTTCTTTCATGACTTCGCGCATTTCTTCGTTCTCGACAAGTTTGCCGGCGGTTTCCATTGCGCGCAAAAGGGTGGCCTCAGTGTAATACTTTGGTGGGCTTGTCTTGCCTTCGTGTATATGCGGCTCGTGAGGGCCACTCTCTCCTTTGGTAAAGAGTGGCAAGATTTTGTCTTCAGGGTTGGTTTGCTGCGCCTTGAGGTCGTCGTAGAGCACGCGCCATCCTTTGTCGAGGACTTGTTTGCCCGTAGCCTTGAATTCTAGTGCAACTACTTTTCCCAAAACGGTGGTGTTCGATACTTTACATTCTGGGTAAAATACGGCAATGAAGCGCCGAACGATGAGGTCATAGACGCGTTGTTCGTCGGGGCTGATGCCCGAAGGTGCCACACCGGTCGGAATAATAGCGTGGTGATCAGTGATTTTTTTGTCGTCGAAAATCTGCTTCGATTTCTTGATGGGTTTGCCAGCGAGGGCTTCTGTAAAGCGCTTGTAGTCGCGGAGCCCAGCGAGAATTCCAGGAATTTTGGGGTGGAGGTCTTCCGACAGGTAGGTGGTGTCTACGCGCGGGTAGGTCACTAATTTTTTCTCGTAAAGACTCTGCACTTTGTTGAGGGTTTCTTCGGCAGAGTAGGCGTAGTAGCGGTTGCCGTCTACTTGCAGCGATGTGAGGTCGTAGAGCCTTGGGTTGCCTTCTTTGGCGTCTTTTTGTTCAAAGGACGTGACCTCGAAGGGCTGCTCGCTGAGGTATTCTAAACCTTTTTGGGCCTTTTCTTTGGTCTTGAGGCGCTCTATCTGACAGCTGAACTCGGTTTCTCTGTAAATGGTTTTGAGTTCAAAGAAGGTTTCGCTTTTAAAGGCATCAATTTCTTTTTGGCGCTGTACAATGAGCGCGAGCGTGGGCGTCTGTACGCGCCCCACAGAAAGGGTTTGTTTGTCGCGGCCGTATTTGCGGGTAAACAAGCGCGTACCATTGATACCCAAGACCCAATCGCCGACCGCCCGAGCGTTGCCTGCGGCAAAGAGGCGGTCAAAATCACTCCCCGGCCTTAGTTTCTTGAATCCATCTTTGATGGCTTCTTCGGTAAGCGAAGAAATCCAGAGCCGCTTCACGGGTACTTTGCATTTGGCCTTGAGCAAGACCCAACGCTGAATGAGCTCTCCTTCTTGCCCGGCATCGCCGCAGTTAATGACTTCTGTTGCTTGGCTTACGAGCCGTTCGATGACGTGAAATTGTTTTCTAGCGCCGTCGTCGCCACGCAGTTTGATGCCAAATTGGGGTGGAATAATTGGAAGGTCTTCTAGTTTCCAGTATTTCCAGTTGGGGTTGTAGTCTTCGGGGTCTTTGAGTGAACACAGGTGCCCATAGACCCAAGTGACAGCATAGCCATTACCTTCTAGGTAACCATCCTTGCGGTTTTTGGCACCTAAAATTTCCGCTAAATCGCGGGCAACACTTGGCTTTTCAGCTATACAGACTATCATTGGGGGACTAAATTTAATAAATCTTCGGGCAACTCTTGTTTGTTATTTTGAATTGCTGTTATTTTACATTAAATCTCCTGTTTTCATGATGAATTTCCGCTCGGCAAGAAGCTTCGTAATCAGTGGCTTACTTGTTTTTCTAGCCATCTATTTTGGGCTGCATTTTTTTTATAAACCTAAGCGGCAATTTACTTACACGCGTGGCATTTACGATTGGTCGGGATGGTATCAGCTAGAGTATGCCGATACACTGCACATTCAAAAGTATTACCAAAAGTTTTTTGAGGTGGGATTGGATAACCTTTTACAACCTGTTCCCGTCGATGAAATAGTCGACTATGACATTGCAAATCGCAGCAGAACTGTCGACTACACGGAATATTACAGAGATACGATTGTCAAAACGCCACATTATCTGGTGCCCTGTGTTTACATACACCAGGCAGTATTTTTACAAAAGAACCTCAATACTGCTGATTTAGCCAAGAAAATCATGTATTTGCTGGAGTACAAGCTTTCTGACTACGACAGTAAAAATGCAGCGCGCATCAACGAATTTCAGATAGATTGCGACTGGCCTGCTAGTGGGCAAAATGCTTATTTTGATTTTCTCAGGGCCTTCAAAAAGGAGTTGCGCGCGAGACGTAAATATGCAAATTTTATCTTGTCGGCAACCTTGCGCTTGTATCCCTATAAATTTCCTGAAAAAATGGGTTACTTGCCCGTAGACCGCGTCATGCTCATGTGCTATAATCTGCAGCCGCCCGATCCTCGTGGGCAAGAGCGTTCCATCTTTTCTTTGAAGGTTCTCCGCGCTTATTTAGAAGGTGCTTCTGCTTATCCGCTGCCGATAGATATTGCACTGCCTCATTTTTCTTTGGCCTTTGTCTATGAAAATGGTCAATTTCAGCGCTTGTTTCGAAATGTAGGTGCTGAATTCAGAGGCTTACTCCACCACGACAAGGGCTCGTGGTACACTGTTCAAAAAGACAGCCTCATCAGTACTTGGAACGACGATTTTTACCTCCGAAAAGGACAGCGCGTCAAAATAGAAACGGTGCCCCTGCCTGAACTCAAAAAAGCCCTGCGCCTCATAGATCAAAATGTCGTTTTCCACGGCCGACCAACACTCAGTTTTTTTAGTATCGAAAATTTATCCAATGCAAATGCTGCTACGCTCAAAGGCCTTGATCGCCTTTACCGCACTCGTCCTTAATGCGCCAAATTTACGGGCTTGTGCCGAGTACTTCGCCTACGGTGAATACATCAGGCATACGCTTTTTTTTGAGGCGCAAAACTACGGAAAGGGAGCTTTGCAGCGCTTTCAGTACGATGCTTCTGCCCGATGGAATCTGACGTTGGGCCCAGCCGACGACCAAAATCTCCAATTGTGGAAAGGCTATTTCAAGAAATCTTTTTCAGATTCTGTACTTAATGAGCTCATTTATGAACTTGATTTAGAAGCCATTTTATACGCCGCGCCACAAAACCTAGCGCTGCGCTATTTGCGCAATAGGGCTGCAAAAGACGCGGAGGCCAAAGCCATTTTGAGCTATTTGATTTTTGCCAAAAAAACCGCCACGCTGTCCGCTACTGCCTACGATGATCCATGGCATATCTATAATGGGCAAACAACCAAAAGACCCAATCATAAACTCATTTATGCGGCGCTCGAGCGCGCCAAACACTGTAAAATCCCATTTTTACGCGCGCGCTATGCCTACTTGGCCATCCGCAGTATCTATTATACCTCAAAGAACAATTGTTACCGCCGGATCCAAAAAATCAACATGCAGTTTTTTGGAACACAAAACCAAAGCGAGATTGCGCTTTGGGCGCTATATTTTGAGAATTTAGCGGCACCAAAGCCCAATATTGCTGATTTAGCGCGCATTTATTGGAGTAAAAGTGAAAAGTCGAATGCGGCATATGAGCTTTATAAAAAACAAGGTTACACAAACGAGCAGCTAGCAGCGCATCCGAGTGCTGCAGCGATGCGTTTGGTCGAGCGCCTTGACCGTTGTTTGCGAGCACTCAAACAAATAGCGCGTCAACAGATCAATGAAGACCAACTTTTGTTTATAGTTCAACGAGAAATCGCCAAAGTAGAAGATTGGGTGCTCACCCCGTATTATACCCACTTAGCCCCTGCTATTGAAACGCATGAATATTGGCAATACGATGAAAACTACGCCCAAAAATTGCAACTGCAACGCCAAGCATCGGACCGCGCCTATGCGGGGCAGCTTGCCGCCTGGATGCAATCGGTTCAACTCAAGGCATATCCGCAACTTTGGTCGGCACTGCAATCATATGCTGCCTGGATAGGTGGTGCGCGCACACAGCTGCAACTCCCAACACATTTTAACAGCGCAAACGAGAAAGCGCTTATTGAACGCATTTATGCCTTGCAAATGGCCAGAAATCAGGCGCATGTTGTCTTGATGAACCCCGCCATCCAGCGCATCATCAAAGCAAATGAAGCAAACTTGCGGTTTTTGTTTGCGTTTGGTCGCGAATTAGAATTTGCCAAAGAAAGTACGAATGCAGCCTATTTTTTCGCTAAAATTCACCGTCAAAATCCCTGGATGGCTTGGGAATCACGTCCAAATGGTCAAAGTATTTGGCGCAATTGGGGTGCTCCACTAGGCAAGCCTATTTCTACATGGGGTTACTATGCCTACTGGATTTACTACCTCGACGATGCGTATCAGACAGCGCAACTTGCCACCCTACTCAGCGATATGGAAGTGCCCCAAGATGAGAACGACTTTGAACTTTGGCTCAAAAAAGATGCGCGTGTCAAAATAAATGAGGTGTATAATTTAGTGGGCACGCATTATTTCAGAACAAACAATTTAAAAGCCGCACTTCAAACTTTTGAGAAAGCTCCTGAAAAGTACTGGAGAGGAGCGCCTTTTGATCGCTATTTGCGCGTCAATCCGTTTTACACGACTTTCTACCAAGAACACCAACAAAACAGAGCCGATAGCGCCTGGCTTACCAAGCCGCAAATGCTCAGAAAGGCGCTGCGCTTGCAACAAGCGTATCAAAGAGCCACCGGAGATAACAAAGCGCGTTATGCTTTTTTGTTGGGTAATTTTTACTTCAACACAACGTACAGAGGAAATGCCTGGATGCTCAGGCGCTACGAATGGTCGAGAGATCAAAGACCAACTGCGCACCCAGACGAGCGCGAATACAATAACGGTTTCTTAGCGGAAGGTTATTATTTGGCAGGTAGTAAAGCAGCCAAAAACAAGCAAATGCAGGCGTTTTTATTGCGCATGGCAGCCAAATGCAATCCCAAATACAGGAAAGTTTTGCGCCAAAAGTATCCGGAATACGGAGAAGAGTTACTGAGTTATTGCGAAGAATTTTACAGCGGCTATCACAAGCACTTCAAGTATTTCAAGCGCTAAAAAGTGCTGAAAACGCCCAAGAAATTTTACTTAAAGCGCTTGATGCCGCCCTCTAAGAATTGTTTGTATGACTTGATGTCTGGGGTGTAGCCAATGGCTTTGGTGAGGTCGTTGCCTTCGTGGTCGGTGACGACGTAGAGCGGTTGTTGGAAGCTTTTGTAGCGCGTCATTTGGTAGTCTGCCCATTTGTTTCCGACAGTGCGAATAGCACCACTCAATTTAGATACGCGCTGCTCGCTCGCAGGCAACATTTCGCGGTCGTCAACATATAGCGAAATGATCACAAATTTCTTTTGAAGCATGGGGCGAATTTCGTCGTTGGTCCAGACCGTGCTTTCTGTTTTACGGCAGTTCTGGCAGGCGTGGCCTGTGAAGTCGAGCAAAATAGGTAAGTTGCGTTTTTTGGCGTAAGCGCGGCCTTTTTCAAGGTCGTGAAATACGAGAATAGAACCGTCGCCAACAGGGTGCATGTCTGCAGCAAATTGTGCGGAAATCGAATCTTCAACCAAGCCGGTTTCTTGCCCGCCATTGACCCAACGGAAGTTGTCTTCGGAGTGCGTGCGCGGTGGTGCAATGCCGTCGATGAGCGTAAGTGGCGCGCCGAACATACCCGTAAAGAGGTACACCGAGAAGACCAATGCGATGAGGGCAAACATAAAGCGCGTGACGCTCAGTTTTTGTACAGGAGAGTCGTGAGAGAATTGCAATTTGCCAAGAAGGTAAATACCCATGATAAAGAACAAGACAAACCATATACCGACAAACCACTCGCGGGTGAGGAGGTCCCAGTGGTAGGCGAGGTCTACAGAAGACAAGAACTTGAGGGCTAGTGCAAGTTCGGTGAGGCCAAGAACAACTTTTACTGAATTGAGCCAGCCACCAGATTGCGGCAAAGAGTTGAGCCATCCTGGGAAAATGGCGAAAAGCGTAAACGGAATGGCGAGCGCCAAAGAAAAACCGGTCATGCCCACGGCAGGGGTGAGGTAAGAGCCAGAAGTGGCTGCTTCTACAAGCAAACTACCGATAATTGGGCCCGTGCAAGAAAAAGATACTAAGCCTAAGGTAAAGGCCATGAAGAAGATGCCGAGGTAGCCACCGCGGTCTGCTTGTTGGTCCATTTTGTTGACCCATGAATTCGGTAACTGAATTTCAAAAGCGCCCAAGAAAGAGAAGGCAAACAATACAAAAATACTGAAGAAGATGAGGTTCATCCAGACGTTTGTAGAGAGGTCGTTAAGGCCGAGTGGGCCCATAATGGCGGTGAAAACCAAACCGAAAGCGACATAAATGAGCACAATAGACGCGCCGTAAATGAGCGCCTTGAAAATCCCTTCGCGACGCGTTTTGGATTGTTTGGTAAAGAACGTAACGGTCATCGGGATCATTGGGAACATACAAGGTGTGAGCAAAGCCACAAGCCCTGCAATAAAGCCCGCAATGAAGATCACGACATTCGAATCTTTCTTCTTCTCTTTTTGTTGAATCGGCGCCGGCGCTTGATCTACGCTTGTTGGCGCTGCGCTGGTGTCTGAAGCTGAGGTTTGTGTATGAGTTGTTGTATCTGCAACTTCGGCCGAAGCGCCAGATGCTTTGTAGCCGCTGACTTTGAATTTGGCAGTGTAATCAAATGGGGGTAAGCATCCTTCGTGGTTACAGAGTTGGAAGAATAAAGCGCAATTGGCAGTGAAAGCTTCGTCTGAAAGGATTTCAATTTTTTGTTTGAAAATGGCTTTGTTTTCAAAATAAAGGGAGGTGCCGAGTTCATCTTTTTGAACCATTGGAACCCCGACTTCAAAGGTTTTACCAACCGTTTTATAGTCTTTGCTCGCCTTGAACTTGAACTCGGGAACGATGCCCGTGCCGTCGGCAGCCATAGGATCATGTTTGAGCGAAAAAATATGGTATTCGGGCACGAGTTTGCCCGTGAAAACCAAATTGGCGTGGCTATCATCAATTTTCTCAACGGTTAGGTTCCATTTGATAAACTGACTCATAAAGTCCTGGGCTTGACTCCCAAAAGAGATCGCGAAAAGTATGGCGCTGAGAAGGATTGCTTTCATGAGGATGAAGATGTTAGTTATGGTTTATAAGGTGTGACCTCGATTTCAAAAGGGATGGTTTTAGGTGGCAAACAACGCTTGTCGTCGCAGAGCATGTAGGTGAGTTCACCTTTTACTGTTGTTGGTTTTTTGACAGCAATGGGTGCAATCAGGGCATATTCCTTTTCAAAATAATAGACTGTGGCACCGAAATTAGGATCGTAGTGCTCAATGATTTGGCCCACTTCTATACAGGGATCGGTGAGGTTTATGGCTTTGTTTTTTTCTAAAGTAATTTGAGTTGGTATGGGGCCTGCCTCTGGTTCGAGATGAATAGAGTAGATATGCCAACCTGTTTCGATTTGCGCTTTCGCTTCTATACATCTTGAAGAATTGAGGCCGAAACTCCATTGAATCTTTTCTTGACCAAAAGCCCAAGTGCTTATTAACGAGAAGAATACAAAAGATAGGAGCGCAGTTCGCATGAATTTATTTCATTGAATTCTCGAAATTACAAAAAATATTGGCAGCGTTGTGTGCCTTTAGTTACCATTTGAGTCTGGGGTCTGCGGCACATGTTTGGTCGAGGGTGTGGCCAGCTGCAAAGTAGAAAGATCCGGCCATGGCGATCATGGCGGCGTTGTCTGTGCAATAACTCATTTTAGGGATGCTGACCTTCCAGCCTGTATCTTTTTTGGCAAGCAAGCGCTTTCTGAGTTCAGAATTGGCCGAAACACCACCGGCAATAACTACCGTTTGAATACCCGTTTGCTTGACTGCTTTTTCGAGTTTGGTCATCAAAATCGAGACAATGCTATTTTGGATGCTGGCGCAGAGGTCATTGCGTTTGTCTTGACGTAAGTTTGGATCTTGTTTTTCGGCGGCTTGCAAGGTATATAGAATAGAAGTTTTTAAGCCACTGAAACTGAAGTCGAGGTCTTTGATTTGGGGTTTTGCAAATTCAAACGCATTTGGGTTACCGAGTTGGGCGTATTGATCAATGAGCGGCCCGCCAGGGTAGGGCAAACCCAGCATTTTTGCAGCTTTATCGTAGGCTTCACCAGCTGCGTCGTCTATGGTGCTGCCAATGACTTGCATGTCTAGGGCATCGTTAACGCGCACTATTTGGGTGTGCCCGCCACTCACGGTGAGGCATAAAAAGGGAAAACTCGGTGCGGCGTCGCTGGCATCTGCAATAAAATGTGCTAAAATATGGGCTTTCATGTGATGAACACCAACCAATGGCACGTTTAGTGCGAGTGCCAATGCTTTGGCAAAAGAAGTGCCGACGGTAAGAGATCCCATCAGGCCCGGCCCTTGTGTAAAGGCAATGGCATCGATGTCAGTAAGTGAGATTTGTGCGGTTTGCAATGCGGTTTGCACCACCGGAATGATGTTTTCTTGGTGCGCACGGCTTGCGAGTTCCGGAACCACGCCCCCGAAGCTTTCGTGTACGCCTTGCCCGGCTATGATATTGGCACGAATTTCGTTGCCGACCAAGACGGCCGCAGAAGTGTCGTCGCAAGACGACTCAATGCCTAATATAATCTTGGGTTTTGCTGTCAAAAGATTGCTAATTTTGTAACAAACATGACAAAGGTACTCAAAATCGCGGGCCTAACACTCGCCATTCTCTTGGAGTGGTTGCTTGTTCTTGTTATTGTTTTGGTTTTTGCCATTCGCAGCTCGTGGGTGCAAACTTATATTGCCAAGCGCGCAACGAGCTACCTCAGTCAGGAACTGAATGCCAAAGTAGAAATTGGAGCGGTAGACATCGTCCTTTTTTCGCATATCGACCTTAAAGATGTCTACATCGAAGATCCAAAGAAGCATCCTGTCTTAGCGCTCAAGCACCTTTATTTGGGCTTAGATAAATTCAAATTGTTGCAAAATAAATTACTCGTCAATGAACTTCGCCTTTACGGAGGAAAAATTCACATTGAGCGCGCAGCAAAAGATGGTCGCTACAACTTTGCCTTTCTCGAAGATTATTTTAGTACTGATTCACCGAGTAAATCTTCTTCCAATTTTGAGTTAAAACTCGCAAGGCTTGATATGGAGCGCATGTATCTAAGTTATCATGATTTGCGCAAAGACACCCTCAACTATGGTGTAGACTTCGATCATCTAGAACTTAAAAAGCTCAATTTGAGCGCAACTCATATTCAAACCAAAGGCGATGGTTTGAAATGCCAGATCCGCGAGCTTCAGTTTATTGAAAGATCAGGTTTTGAACTTGACAATCTAAAAGCTACTGCGTCTTTTTCAGAGAAAGGATTATTGTTGCGCAATGTGCTGCTTCAAACCCCAAAAAGCACCATTGGAATACCTAAATTAGCACTACTCACCAACTCGAGTCTAGACTTCAATGATTTCGACGATCGCGTGGTTTTTGACGCTTTCTTGGCGCCAAGTAAAGTGAATTTACAAGACATCTCCTATTTTGCGCCGGAAATACGCGGCATGGACCAAAACATTTATTTGTCGGGCCTTGTCAAGGAAAGATTGCGTGAACTCCAAATTCAAAACCTCCATTTGCGCTTCGGTAAAGCAACCAAAATACAAGCCAATTTGCGTTTACCTGACTTTAGAAAACCAAGTAGTCGTCAATTTCTTCAAGAACAAATCACCAAAGCACACATTGATCTAAAAGACCTTGCAGATCTCCACTTGCCGCTTGGAACTCCAGCCATCCAAATTCCAACAATTCTGCAAAAAGCCAATTATTTCGATTTGAAAAACGCCCAACTCACAGGTACATACTCCAATCTTCAGGTTTCCATTGCTGAGGCTCAAAGCGCGTTAGGTGAGTTGTCCTTGGCGCCAATTGAAATCAAAAGTGCAAACCACGGAATCAACATCAGTGGTATTGCAGACAGCAATTTCCTTGAGCTCGCTCATTTTCAGCTCGGTCATTTGCTCGATATTCCCGAGATAGGTCAATTAAATGGTGCGTTTCAGTTTGAACTCTCAATTGATGCAGAAGGTGAACTTCAATTAAAAGATGCAAATGCGCAGCTCGCCAGTCTTTTTGTGAATCAATACAATTACACCAATTTAAAAATTGAAGAAACCCAAATTCAAGACAACCATCTCGTAGGTAAGCTCGAGGTAAACGATCCCAATTTAGTCATGAGTTCGGTCTTGCAGCTCGATTTAGGCACAGCTCCTAGCTATCAAATTCAGGCCGACATCACCGCTGCAGCACTCAGTAACTTACATTTAAGTTCCTTGGGTAACGACGAATTCAGCGCGCGTATAAACCTCGGCTTTGAAGGTCCTAGTTGGGATGCCGTTGTTGGTTTTGCGAGCCTTAGAGATTTGCGTTACAAAGCGGCAGATCATGCTATTTACTCTGAATTAGCCCAGATTCATTACCGCAAAAACGACAGCTACTCTAAAATTGACCTGAGCAGTCCTATCCTAGACTTCAATATCGAAGGTGTGCTCAGCGAGCAAACTTTGCTCCAAGACCTCAAGCATCACCTTGCCATCTTGTATCCACCAATTGAGGGTGCAGTCAATGAATTCAGCCATTCTGATGCAGATTTTGAATTCAGCTTGCTCACCAGAAATACCCAAGAATTATTGAATATTTTCTTGCCCGAACTCGAATTGGCGGCATCTACAAAAATTGAGGGCTCATTTGATTCAAAACAAGAGCAGTTGAAAATTGACCTTACGTGTCCTCGCTTAGCTTATCAGCAATTTGAGTTAGAAGCCATTCAGTTTGATCAAACTATTTTTCACGATAAAGCCAATGGCGAACTGGCTGTGAAAGAATTAATTGTTGCCGATTCTACCACTTTTCACAATCTCAAGCTACTAGACAAGGGCGCCAACGGTGTATTAGATGCAGCGCTTTCCTGGGACCCTAATACCAATGATTTCTCTGAGCTCAAATGGCGCACCACAATTCTGCCCAATGATTACGTTAGTTTTACGCTTCAGCCTTCCTTCTTTACAATCAACGGCGTACAGTGGGAGGTGGCCAATCAGTCTGATATTACGGTCGCTACCAACGAAATGAGTGTCCATGACTTCGAGCTCACCAGAGGTTATCAGCGCATTCAAGTGAACGGTTGTTTGTCTGAAAACAAGCGCGACCAATTGCGTTTTGATGTGATAGGCCTAGACCTCAGTGAACTGAGCTCTTTAATGGGTTTGCCCAATCAATATAGTGGACGTTTTAGTGGCTGGGGAACCCTCTCCACACCTTTTACTAACCTCAGTATTGCCGCTGATGCCAATCTGGAACAACTCCAAATCGATGGGCAGGCCGTTGGCGACATCATGCTTCATTCTGACTGGAATGATGCCAGACAAAGTATTGTACTCGAAGGAACTTTGCAATACCGCAACGAACGCACTTTTGATTTCGATGGGCTTTACAAACTCAAAAACGACGAACTCGACCTCGGGCTCAATTTCAAGCAAACTGATATTTCTTTTGTCAATGCCTTCCTCGACCCAGAAGTGGTGAAAGGGATTCAGGGTAAATTGAACGGTCGCTTGCGTCTTTTAGGTAGCCCCAATAAGCCCCAATTGAGCGGCAAACTGCGCTTGCAAGATGGAGGCGCAGAGATAGCCATTCTAGGTGTTAATTACCAATTAGAAGGCCTCATTCAAGTGACAGAAGATGCCTTTTTCCTAGACAATATTCCCGTCAAGGATCCAGAGGGCAATACAGCCTATTTGTCGAGTGCTATTAACCACACCAACTTTGATCGTTGGAACTACGATATCCAAATTAACTTTGAAGACGACCTCAAAAAAATTGATCCACGCACCAACCAGCTGGTGCCATTAGAAAAATTCTTGGTTCTGAACACTAAATACAAAGAGGGAGATGTCTACTATGGTAAAGCCTACGGAAGAGGCACCGCCAACATTTTTGGCACCATGAGCAACACTGAAATTACCGTAGATGCAACTACGCGCAAGGGTACAGAAGTTATTTTTCCGATGTATGGCATGTCAGAAATAGACGACGAAGATAACTTTGTGCAGTTTGTCGAGCGGGGTGTTCAAAGTCAGCTAGAGCAACAGGGCCTCGATTTCACTGGCCTATACCTTGACCTGAATTTTCACATTACACCCGACGCGGGCATGAAACTCATTTTCAATGAGCAAACCGGTGATGAAATCACGGCAAAGGGAAGTGGCGATTTAAATATCAAGCTCGATCAATACAATCAACTCACCATGAATGGCCCTTATGTCATTGCAAAAGGCAGCCGCTATAACTTTGCCTTGGGCTCCATCAAACAAACCTTTGATATTGAGGCAGGCTCTAAAATCGAATGGACCGGCGACCCCTATAACGCTGATATTACCATCAACACTGTGACGCCAAAAAGGGCATCTATTTTAGAACTGAGTCCGGAAATTCAAGACAACACATTGGTCAATCAAGAAATTTTGTGTTACCTCAAACTCAGCGAATCGTTGCTTGCCCCTAAAATTACCTTTGACCTTGTGGCCCCTCGCGTAACCGAAACCGGAAAAGCACTCATTGACCGCGTTAAATCTGACCCAGATGAACTCAATCGTCAGTTTTTCTCATTGTTGTTGGTGAGTAAATTTCAGCCGCTCAAAGGAAACCTATCAGCAGGCGGTTCTGCAGCACTTGATTTGCTCGAGTCTCAGATCAATGCGGCCTTAGGTAAGTTATCGGATAACTACAAACTGAATGTAGACTACGGTGCCGACGAAACGATGGGAGAAAGTAAAGTAGAGCTCGGTGTAGCCAAAGGCTTTCTCGACGACAAACTTGTAATTACCGGAAGTTTTGGCGTTGAAAACCGCAGTGCGGCTTCGGCAAATGGCTCACAAGCCTATACCAACTCCATGATTGGCGATGTCAATATCGAATACAAAATTCAAGATAACTTTAGAGTGAGGGCATTTAATCAGTCCAATACAAACTCCGTAAATGAAAACCAGGGGCCATTTACGCAAGGTTTTGGTGTTTCTTACTACGAGGAGTTTCACCGCTTTTCAGATTTAGCTTTTGTGAAAAATCTAAAGCAACTGGTCGAAAAAACACCAAAAAAATCGGAGCTTCCAAAGCCCAAAAAACACAGACAACCTGTAACTTTACCCCAAGATGAAAAAAGTACTAGTAGCCAATCGCGGCGAGATCGCTCGACGCGTGCTTAGAACCCTCAAGAAAATGGACATCAAAAGTGTGGCCATTTTTTCAGATGCAGATGCCAATGCGCCTCACGTCCTAGAAGCCGACGAAGCTGTTTATGTTGGGCAAAGCCCCTCGTCAGAAAGCTATTTACAGCAAGACAAAATCATTCAAATTTGCAAAGATTTGTCTGTTGATGGTGTGCACCCTGGCTACGGTTTTCTTTCTGAAAATGCTGGCTTTGCCCGTAAGTTGCAAGCAAACGGCATCAAACTCATTGGTCCTTCGCCCGAATCCATGGAGGTCATGGGAGACAAACTTTCAGCCAAACAAGCAGTCAAGTCCTACAACGTGCCCCTAGTACCGGGAGTCGATGAAGCCATTTCTGATGTAGCTGCTGCCAAGAGAATTGCCGCCGAAGTAGGTTACCCCATTTTGATCAAAGCCTCAGCTGGTGGCGGCGGAAAGGGTATGCGTTTGGTTCAGAACGAAGCCGAATTTGAAGAACAAATGACGCTCGCGCAAAACGAAGCACGTTCTTCTTTCGGAGACGACGCCGTTTTCATAGAGAAGTTTGTAGACCAACCGCGCCACATCGAGATTCAAGTTTTTGCCGACCAACATGGCAATGTGGTTTATTTATTTGAGCGTGAGTGCTCCGTACAACGACGCCATCAAAAAGTCGTAGAAGAAGCGCCAAGTGCCGTACTGACACCAGCCATCAGACAACAAATGGGCGAGGCGGCAGTTGCCGTATGTAAGGCGTGCAACTACGAAGGTGCTGGAACGGTAGAGTTTTTAATTGATGCCGGTCTGAACTTCTATTTTCTAGAAATGAACACGCGTTTGCAAGTAGAGCATCCGGTTACTGAAGAAATTACAGGTCTCGACCTCGTTGAATGGCAAATTCGCGTGGCAAGAGGCGAGCGCTTGCCAAAATTGCAAGACGAATTACAAATCTACGGTCACGCCATTGAAGTGCGCGTTTATGCCGAAGACACCCTCGGTGGTTTTACACCCGATATCGGCACCCTAAATCGTTACCGCATTCCAAGCGGTCGCTACATTCGCGTGGACGACGCTTTTGAAGAAGGCATGGAAATTCCGATTTACTACGATCCAATGATTGCTAAATTGGTGGTTTGGGGAAAAACGAGAGAAGAAGCAATAGACCGTTGCATTGCAGCCATTGACAACTACCAAATTTCTGGGGTCAAAACTACCTTAGATTTTGGCAAGTTTGTTTTGAAACATCCTGCATTTCGCAGCGGTCATTTTGACACAAATTTTGTGAAAACGCACTTTTCAGATCCGTCGCTTCTCAAAGACGCCATGCAAGAAGAAGAGCGCGCCCTGATTTACGCCCTCGATACCATTTGGCAAGATGTACAGGCATTTAAGAAGGCATCGTTTGCCTCCAGAGATATCACATCTTCATGGAAAAACCAGATTAGATAAAAATATTTACAAGGGGCCAAATTGGCTCATGAAAAAAACGTACTTTTACGGCGCAAATTTGACAGTATGAACTTACACGAATTCCAAGGAAAAGCAATTCTCAAAAAATACGGCGTGGCCGTTCAAGAAGGTATTGTAGTTGACAGTATTGAAGCTGCAGTGCCAGCTGCCAAAAAACTCACAGAAGAAACCGGTACCTCTTGGTATGTTATCAAGGCCCAAATTCATGCCGGTGGTCGTGGAAAAGGAACTGTCGAAGAAACAGGTTCACACGGTGTGGTTTTGGCCAAAGGTATTGACCAAGTTGAAGAAAAAGTAGCGGGTATCCTCGGTGGGCACCTCGTTACCCTTCAAACAAACGGTAAAGGTAAAAAAGTCAATAAAGTGCTTATCGCACAAGACGTCTACTATCCAGGCCCAACAGAAGTTCAAGAATTTTATATGTCCGTTCTCCTAGACCGCGAGTCTGGCCGCAATGTCATTATTTATTCTACTGAAGGTGGCATGGACATCGAGCACGTTGCAGAACACACCCCAGAAAAACTCTTCAAAGAACACATCGATCCACGCGTAGGCCTTCAAGGTTTTCAAGCGCGCAAAATCGCTTTCAACCTCGGCTTATCTGGCGAGGCTTTCAAAAACATGGTCAAATTCGTGCCAGCGCTTTACAACGCTTACGTGGGCATCGATGCATCTATGTTTGAAATCAACCCATTGTTCAAAACTTCCGATGACAAAATCATCGCTGTTGATGCAAAAGTTAGTTTAGATGGCAACGGTTTGTTCCGCCACCCAGACCTCGCTGCACTTCGCGACAAATCAGAAGAAGATCCAACAGAAGTAGAAGCAGACGAAGCTGGCCTTAACTTCGTTAAGCTAGACGGCAACGTTGGCTGTATGGTAAACGGTGCAGGTTTGGCAATGGCCACCATGGACATCATCAAGTTGTCTGGTGGAAACCCAGCAAACTTCCTCGACGTCGGCGGAACTGCCAACGCAGAGCGCGTAGAAAAAGCCTTCCATATCATCTTAAAAGATCCGAATGTTAAAGCTATCCTCATTAATATCTTCGGTGGTATTGTTCGCTGCGATCGCGTTGCACAAGGTATCGTAGACGCCTACAAAAACATTGGCGAACTTCCTGTTCCGCTTATCGTGCGTTTACAAGGTACCAACGCCGAAGAGGCGAAGCGTTTAATTGACGAGTCTGGCCTCAATGTCCACTCTGCAGTTCAGCTCCAAGAAGCCGCTGACCTAGTCAAAGCAGTATTGGCTTAATTGCCACAACATATCCAATGCAAAAGCCATCTTCGGATGGCTTTTTTGTTGGGATGAATATCTTGACCATCTTTCTTTATTGTCACTTAAAAAATGAAGTTAAAGGTAATGTAGTAACCTCATTTATAGGAATATAAATTTTGAGTTGCAGTGGTTTAGGTAGCGTACTTTGAGATAAGAGAAAATAGGTGAAAATAGGTGAATAGTACACCTTCACTAAATCATAATTTGATTTATTGTTTGAATTTTTACTTTTGCTGAAATGTTATCTATGGGTAGGCTTTTTCACCTGATATTATTGCTCAATTCAATTCATTGTTTTTCTCAAATTCAACTAGAAGTTCAGCATCGCAATGCTTTATTTTTTTACGATGATGTCATCAATCGTTTTACTGTAATTGATGACTCATCCGGAATTCACACCTATAATTTAAAGACCAAAAATTGGGAGTTTCAGCCCTATGATTTTCACTTAGATATACCTTTCAATGATTTTTTAGCACAAAGCATTGCGGTTACCAGGAAAGGTAAGACCACTTTGTTTGTTGATGAGGGTTGTGGAATAATCTATGAATTTGGTAAGCATTCCCTCAGCAGAATAGACAATTCATTTCGTCACAAAAATCAGTATTCGTCTACTGTATTTGTAAGGAATGGAGATCCTTATATGTTTGGCGGATACGGATTATTCAGTTTTAAGAATTTCTTTACCCACTTTGATTCAGCTGAGAAAGAATGGTTTAAATTGATTGTGCTGGGTGTTAAACCCAAACCGCGCAGGGCTGCAACGTCAGTATTGACAAAAGACGCATTATTCATTTTTGGTGGCGTCGGAGAGGTGTCAGAGCATGTTCGCTCTTTTAATGATTGTTGGAAATTCAGTTTTACGACAAATACCTGGAAAAAATTAGGCATACTGAATCCAGAAATACCACAAGTTTTTTTCTGGAGCCGTAAAAATTTGATTCAGGATGACCTCGATAACGTGACATATTATTTAACACCTGAAAGAATTTTCGAATTGCGTCCGAAGTCAAATACAGCCATCGTCTATCAGAATACGAAGATTGATAAATACCAAAATATTCTTCAGGAAGGGCCCTATTTATTGCTGAGAGAGTTCAATAATTCTACTCAAAAATGCAGCTTCACAGTGCGTCCGAAAGCAGCTTTTTTTAGGCCCTTAATTTCAAAAGAGATACCAATTTATTCCAATGAAAACAAGCCAAACGTTTGGGTGGCAATAGGTATTGCCTTTATTTTTATAGGGCTTCTAGTCGTGTGGTTTATTCCGAAACTTAAAAATCGAAATACACTTCTGTTCTCTCCTACAGAATCTCAACTTGTTGATTTATTTTTCGCAAAGCACAATCAAGGCGTAGAAATTAACCTGCTCAATGATCTCGTCAATATTGGTGATCCGTCAATAGATACACTAAAAAAGAGAAGAGAACAACTTTTGAGAGAATTGAAAATCACACTTTCTAAACATTACCAGCTAGATCAAAATGATATTTTCAGAGAAGAGCGCATGTTATCTGATAAGCGCATGAAAATAATCTTTTTAAATGACGATGTTTTTCAAAAATTATTGAAATTGAAAAAATCCTAAACAAGGGGAATTGGGTGAAATACCAATTCTTTTCAATATTTGTTTGTGTCCGGAGGAATGCAAAATATATTTGGTGCTTCATTTAAAACCGATAAATTATGTTTAGCGTCTTCAATTCTAATTTCAAAATCAAACTTTCCCTCATCGCTTTCAGTTTATTTTGTGCCTTTACATCAGTAGTTGCTCAGGAATGCATGTATTTTAAAACGGCAAATCCATTTATGCTTGGCACAAATGCTTATCCAAGTGGTACGATGTTTAAACTTTGTGGCGAATCTATTTCAATTGGCGAAGAAGAATATCCTGCTAACGTTCAATTTATCAATATGAAAAGTCAAAGTTGGGATTTTTCGACTGACTGGATGGGAGACGCCATATTGTTGATGAATTTCACATCAAATTCAGGTATTTTAAGAATGAAATATGATATCACTCAAAGGGCGAACATCAGCTTTTATGCCTTGAATGCCAAAGAAGTTAAGAAATATGAAGAGGAATTGAAAGCGGCTGTTGAAATGAAATTGAATCAAGAAAGAAAGTTGCAAATGGAAAAGGAAGCTGCTTTGTTAAAAATTGATGCGTTAATAGTTGCGCAACAGCCTGATTCAGCGGCCATGCTGTATTCAAATTATTTCCCTGGTAGATACCAAGAAAGAAATGTTGCCATAAGAGGTGTCAATATTAGAGAAGCACTTGAGTTGAAATATGCAGTGGAGACTGTATTAACTTCAGAACAAGAAAATATCTTACTCAAGGAACTCAGTGCTGAAATTAAACAGCTGTATCCAAATGGTTTTGCTCTAAATTCTTCTGCCTTAGAAAATTGTAAAAAGCTTGAAGTGACCATTAGTGATGGAAAATATACGGTGAAAAATTTCTGTTTAGATCCAAGTAAGGATGCAATTAGCGCTAAAACCTCCTTAAGCCTAGAAAAGAATATTTATGGATTCGTCATTCCTTTTAATGGTAAAACGACCTTAAATTTATCCACTAGAAAGTCTGAAGTAGTTGATTACGTGAGTTCCAAAGTTTTAATTTCAAAAAAGAATGCAAAACAATATAATTATTCCCCTCAGTTTTATTTGAAATATACAGAGACTGGTGTCATCTTAGATCTTGTAGATTATCAAGTTTCAAATCAGTACAATCTATTGCCCATCTATATCAACAAGGACAATGTTTTCTACAACAAGGAACTCGGTAATGATTCATGTGATGTCACATCAACGGTAATCAACTATAACATCATCTCCCTCACTAATGGAACGGAGTCAAAAGAGATTGGCTATACGATCGAATCGAAAAGTGAGAGAACCATTCAAACAAGTTACAGCAAATCAAGTAAAGCTAAAGAAATTATTGCGGGCGAGAATTTAGTGAAGTCAATTAAAGCGATTCCTTTAGTTATCGGCATCTCCTTGAGTACTTTATTAATCGGTGTTCTCATATTTTAGGTAGGGCAACGCATTCTTCTGAATGCATTCTGCGTTCTTTTCATTCGGTATTTTTTTATATAACTCATAAAACATATAAATAAAACCAAATGGATATAAAAAGCCAATTTTGCGTCAAAATTGACTTACATGACACGCATTACAATCGCAAAAGGTGATGGCATAGGCCCAGAAATTATGGAGGCGACGCTTTCTATTCTAGAAGCTGCAGGCGCACAACTTGCCTACGACGAAATCGAAATTGGAGAAAAAGTATATTTAGCTGGTAACACAGCCGGCATTAGCCCTGAGGCCTGGGATATCATTCGACGTAATAAAGTTTTTTTAAAGGCACCAATCACTACACCACAAGGTGGGGGCTATAAGAGTTTGAACGTTTCTACGCGCAAATTTTTGGGCTTGTATGCAAATATTCGCCCGTGTTTTAGTTTGCATCCATACGTTGCAACAAAGCACCCTAAAATGGATTTAGTAATCATTCGCGAGAACGAAGAAGACCTCTATGCAGGTATCGAACACCAGCAAACAGATGAGGTGGTGCAGTGTCTGAAGCTGATCAGCCGACCTGGCTGTGAGAAAATCATTCGCTATGCCTTTGGGTACGCAAAACTTTATGGTCGAAAGAAAGTCACTTGCTTTACCAAAGACAACATCATGAAGCAAACCGATGGTTTGTTTAGAGAAGTGTTCAACGAAATTGCAGCTGAATATCCTGATATTGCCAACGACCATTGGATCATTGATATCGGGGCCGCTAAATTGGCCAACGCACCGCAAGATTTTGAGGTCATTGTTACGCTCAACCTCTACGGCGATATCATTTCTGATATCGCTGCGGAAATTGCAGGCTCTGTAGGCTTAGCTGGTTCTGCAAACATCGGTGAAGAATGCGCCATGTTTGAAGCCATTCACGGCTCAGCACCAATGATAGCTGGCCAAGGTATCGCAAACCCATCGGGGTTGTTATTGGGCGCTGTTCAAATGCTGAGCCACGTCGGGCAAACGAATGTTGCCGAAAAAATCCAAAACGCATGGCTCAAGACCATCGAAGATGGCGTGCACACTTTCGATATCTACAAAGAAGGCGTGAGCTCTCGCCGCGTGAATACCCAAGAATTTACTGCAGCCGTGATTGCCAACTTAGGTCAGCTGCCTCAACATTTTCCGGCGGTTTCTTACCAACAAGACGCGCGCATTACCTTGCCGAAATACCAACGCAAACCGCAAAAGACAAAAACATTGCAGGGTGTGGATCTATTTGTTCATTGGTCAGGAGCCGACGTCCATGATTTGGCCAACATACTGAAATCCTTACCGTCAGATACCTTTGAAATGATCCTTATTACCAATCGCGGTATCAAAGTGTACCCTGATGGCTTCCCAGAAACTTTTTGCACCGACCACTGGCGCTGCCGTTTTATGCTTAAAGAAGCCGGCAATGCAAGCAAAACAGGAATCATTGCTTTACTTGCGGCAGCAGAGGCTAATGGTTTAGATATCGTGAAGACAGAAAATTTATATGCTTTTGACGGCAAAGCGGCATATTCTTTAGGGCAAGGGCAATAAGATGACAAAAGGTGATTACCTCATAAAGGGAGGCTTACTGGTAAGTTCAGAAGGTATTCAACAACGAGATGTACGAATTCAGAACGGTGACTTTGTAGAAATTTCAGAACGGCTTGTGCCTAAGGCGTCCGAAAAAGTGATAAACGCGACCGGAAAGTACATTTTTCCCGGATTCATTGATACCCATGTGCACTTTAGAGAACCGGGCTTAAGCCACAAGGCAACGTGGTTAACAGAGAGCGCTGCCGCACTTGCCGGAGGTGTTACGACCGTATTTGACATGCCAAATACCGAACCACCCACGCTTTCGCCACAATTGGTTCGAGAAAAACTGAAAATAGCCCGGCAAAATGCCCGCTGCAACTATGGTGTTTTTTTGGGGATTTCCGCAGCCAATTGTGAGGAGCTCTCCCATTTTGATTTGAACGATAACAATTTTGTGGCGCTCACCGACGACGGCTTGTATTTTTCAGGCTCGGGACACTTGTTGGCAGATCATCCAGAGGCACTAGAATCGGTATTAGCCCAAACGGACAGGATTGTCGCCTTACACAGCGAAGATTCGGAACTTATTGAAGCCAACGAGCGGGTTTATAAAGAAAAGTATGGCGACCAAATTCCTTTTGAAGCGCATGCCGAAATCCGCTCTGAGGAGGCTTGTCTGAAAGCAACTGAGCGCGCTTTGGCTCTCGCTAAAAAACATAATGCACGTCTGCATATTTTGCACCTCACCACTTATAAAGAAGCTTTGTTATTTGACAAAGACCTGCACATTCAAGAAAAACGCCAGACTTGTGAAGTAAGCCTTCCACATCTTTTCTTTTCACAAGAGGATTATCAAAAATATGGCCCACTGATCAAATACAATCCGTCGATCAAAACCAAAGCCGATCGTTTAGGGCTCCTGAAAGGGCTCAACGACGGTCATGTAGATTTCATCACTACAGACCATTCACCGCATACCCTTGAAGAAAAACAGCAGTCTTATTTTTACTCTAAATCGGGTGGGCCATTGTTGCAGCATTTCTTGCCCATGCTCCTTAAACTTGTAGATGGCGGATATATAAGCCTCGAGAAAGTAGTCGAAAAGGCGGCCGAAAACCCTGCGTTGTTTTATGGTATCCAAAAAAGGGGTTTCATTAAAGAAGGCTATCATGCCGACCTAGTTATTGCCGATTTGAAAAAACCGCATACGGTCAGAAAGGAGCATTTATTCTCTAAATGTGGCTGGTCTGTTTTCGAAGGCCATACTTTTTCATCTACTGTAGAAATGACATTCGTGAACGGCGTCCTTGCTTATCACAATGGAGAAATCAGGGAAGAGGTGAGGGGTGAGCAAGTGGCGGTTTGATGAAATATAAAAAAATTCTATATATTCGTTTTAGCTAATGCTTTCATACTCAACTACGTTAAAACGAACAAACTATGGCAACTTTTATTCAAACCAGCGGGGGATACCTGCGCAGTACCCGTATCAATTACTGGACAATTTTTGCAGTTCAAACATTTGTAGCCCTCTTTGCTATTTTGGTCAATGTCAGTAAGCCTGTCGACTTCGGCAAATTTCACCCAAATGACATCATGGCTTATTTTATCCCAACAATTGCACTTGGCGGCCTAATAGCCTCTCAAATAATCTTTAAGCAACGCCTGCATCGGATAACAGAAAGGAGTCAGTTTAAACAAAAACTCGAATGCTATAAGTCTGCACTCATGACGCGTTTTGCCCTCTTGGAAGGGCCAAATTTAATGGTGCTGGCTGCATATTTTTTCACGGACAATCCGCTTTATTTGGCAATGGCTATTCTGTCTTTAGTTGTCTACTTATCTGCACTTCCCAATGTAAAATCGATTTCAAGAGACCTGAAATTAACCCCAGAAGAGAGTGCTCATTTAGAGAATCCAGCTTATCCTTTGGCTTAGCGCTTCCTTTAAGGTAAAGACAAACTATTGCCACACTTAAAATGCCCTTTCGGGCAACTTTTGTGGCCATGTATGCCGCAGGGGCGGCAGTTTAGGTCTTTCACTTCAATGATTTCAGACTGATCAGAAAGCGGCCCGAAGCCAAATTCAGGAACGGTAGAACAGAAAAAAGCGCTTACGGTTGCGTTGGTAGCCGATGCCAAATGCAGTGGGCCCGAATCATTGACATAATTGCGAATTGCCCCCGCCATGAGTGCGGCAGATTGCAACAACGTTAATTTGCCGGCTAAATTGACGACTTCTGAATGACCAGATTTTTTGACGATTTCATCGAGGTATTCTTGGTCTGAGGCAGCCCCCAATAAATAGATTTTTTGTGCTTGGTTTTGAAGTTGCTCCATTAATTTGAGCCAAACTTGTTCAGGTGCTTGTTTGGTGAACCATACGCTAGTAGGGGCCAAGCAGTGATAAGGAACATCTTGGTAACTTTCAATGGCCGTAAAATCTGCTGAATTGGGATATAATTGAGGGCGTCGGATAGGGTGTGGTACAAGATCTGAAATCAATTGTAAGTTGCGGTCCACCTCATGCCAATTAGGCTTCATTTCGTGCTTGAAGCGCTTGCTAAACAAAAACGACAACGGATTTTTTTCAAAACCTCGGCTTTCTTTTCCTCTGGCTAAAATGGTAAGAATACCTGAGCTTGCAAATCTTTGGAGATTGATAATGAGGTCGTATTGTTGGGCGCGTAGGGTTTTGCCCAAGCTCCAGAGGTTCTTGACTTTTTGACTTTTATCAAATACAAAGACATTATCGATAAACGGATGCCCTGCAAGTAAACTTTCGTTTCCTTTTTTGACGACCGCATCGATTTGTGTTTGTGGAAATTGCCTATGGAGGTTCTCCCATACAGGTGAAGCCAGAACGACATCACCTAAAAAAGCAGTTTGTATAACGAGAATGCGTTCTAATTTCATCGGATGAGCGTCACGTAACCTTGCTTGACGATGGCGTCGGTTTTATTGATGATCAGTTCTATGCGGTACTGAAATACATCATTGGTAGCCGGAAGCCCTGAGCTACTAATGATGCCGTCCCAGCCAGCTGCGGGGTCTTTGGTTTCAAATACGATTTTGCCCCAGCGGTCAATGATGCTGAACGTGTATTTTTCCGGATCAACATTTTGAACTACCGGTAAGAAAATGGGGTTGAGGCCATCTGGCGTAAAAGCATTCGGGACAAACATCAATGGCTCGTATTGTATGCAAAACGTATTGGAGTAGCTGCTGTCTGCAAAGCCGTATTGGTTGTTGTTTTCCAAAGCCATTACTCTGTAGCAGACTTGGCCGTTGTTGCGCAATTGCGAGACATCATCGCTAAATTGGTAAGTGCCGTCGGGTAGTATCTGAACAGGAATGGTTTCCCATGTCCCGTAAGCGTTTCTGTAGAGCTGGTAATTTGAAATCGCGCCATCAAAGAGCGTATAGGCTGACCATTCAAGTGAATTGATCATGTTGTATTGGTCTGCGTTTCCTTGTACAAAAATAGTGGTGTTTTCATTGGCGTAAGCGCCGAGATTGCCACAGCTGTCTAAGTAAATACTGCGGTAGGTCCAAGGCCCCCAATCGGTATCGACGTCTTCATCTAAAAAAGTAGCCAGGTTATTGGCAACAGGGGCGCTGCCAATGACTTCATAGACGCCATTCGTATCTTTTCGTTCAAATTGCACTTCCGTAACCCCAACGTTTTGATCTACCCACGCCTTTAATTGGATATCTTGATCTGCTACACTTGCAACTCTAAAGTAATGGTAGCTCGGGGGGGTAGGTTGGGGCATCGTGAAACACAGCGGATTTGAGAAGGCCGAGAAACCATTTTGCAAATTCGCCTTGATATACAAACAATAGTTTTCGTTTTTGAGCAAATTCACGCTTTTTGTAGTGTCTGTGGTGCTGCCGAGTAAGGTCCAGGTGTTGTTGTGCTTTGACCAAATCTCATAGCCGAGAACGCCGTTTCCTAAATAGCGACTCCAGTTGAGGTCTACGCGTTGGGGGCACATATCGATGAGGTAGGATGCCTGTATAGAGGTATGGAGATTGGCTTTTGCAGAAGTTTGGAACGTTGGTGGGTTATTTGAAATAAAACAAGAATCGAAGGCTGCAACGGTATAGGTATATGGTCCGCCGTTGAACGGAACGCTGTGCAGATAAGAGGTGTTGTTTTGGCCGTAAACAGTATCGAGTTCAATTAAAAATCCATTTGTATCATAGGTGTAAACCACATAACCGTAGGTGTCTGGTGCTGCATTGACATTCCATTGAATCTGCAATTGTTGGGTGCTGGTGTCAAAGCCAACGCTCGATAATACCGGAATAAAGGGTGTCATCATGTCGGTGAGTGAATCGCCGGGTCGGTTCGAATTGAAATTGCAAGTCGAGGTTTTGAGATTGACGCGATAACGCAAAAATTCATGACACAAATCTATTGTGTCCGTATATGACGTTTGGTTGTACGGAACGCTATCCAAGAAATTAAAGAAGTTCGTGGGGTACTCACGATAGATATAGTAATGGCTATTGTAGAGTGGCGACGGCGTTGTTTTGGGTTTGTTCCAGTTGAGTACGGCGGTGCCGTTGTTTGGATTATTAAGTGTTAAGAAGATATTTTTGACGGTGTCTGAATAACTTTTAAATGAACCTCCGCAGCCAGAGGTCACTGCGATGTAAAAGTCATGGCTGCTCCATATTGGCGGAATGGTCATGTTGGTGGCATTCACATTAAGCGTATCGTAAAGCAAACCATTTTGTAAAGAGTACAACTGAAAACCAGCAAAACCTGCCGTACTGCCTGTGCTAATCGATGGCCAATTGATGGTGAGCTCGTTGCTATTGTTGGTTTGAATACAAGCGATAGCTGGCGCTGTAATGATCCCCGAATTTAGCACGTGAATAGTGATGGTGGCATATTGCACTTGAGGTATGGGGCAGACGTCGTCGCTGGCTTTGAATACAAAATGATAAGTTTGTTGCAGCTGTGCTTGACCTTGACCATCTAAAATATGATCGCAGGTTGTTTGCCAAGTAAATTGTGCTTGAATCTGAGCTGAAGCGGTAAATGGCAAGGCTACATTCAGACTTGGGCAAGGTCCGACGGAGCAAGGCAAATTACCGTCTAAGGTGATGAGCTGCGGACTGCCATTGATTTGCGTGTCTGGGTCGGTAATCAGTAAATCAAAATTCACGAGGTCGCCGGCATTTACAGTGAGCTCGTATGAGGTTCCTGCAGCAAAGGGAGGGGCAATAATCGGCGGGAAGTTACTGCTATTACAGGGCTGAATAACCAATTGCATTTCGCGTTCGGTTTCTGAAATAAGCTCGCCTCCACGGTAGGCCTTTACCACAATTTTAAGCGCATAATTGCCAATTGTAAAGCTATTGAAGGTGAGATTGCCATTGAGTGGGTTCAGTACGGCGGCAATATTACTTGCATTAATCGCAGGCCCGGGCGTTGGGCTTAGGAAACTAAAACCATTGACAAAAGGAATGGGCGCGGGGTTTGTGGGCGGATTGTAGGTCCCCATCGGAAAATGATCATAAGGCACGCCAAAATCAAAGTGCAGTGAGTCTAGATTTGCATCGCTCACTGCGCCGTTGTACTGATAGGGTAGACCAGCACAGCTCACAAAGTTGGGGTCTTCATTAAAGACAGGAGAATCATCGGGTTGCGACAGCTTGAAAATTTTGGCTGCTAAAGTGATGCCGTATGTTGCGGGGTTGCTTAGGTTGGTAAGGGCGCCACTGCGCGAAAAGTTTTCGTAGGTGAAAGCCCAGCCTTGAGCGGGGGGTGTGCCGGTTAAAGTGATGGGCGCGCTGCGGTAAATGACTTTTTCAATGGCACCGATTCCGTTGCCGCCGTTGTTGCCTGTGCCGCATAGAAGTGGGCCTGCGCCGCCAGCTACTTGCGTACAAGTGGGCGAAAGGTCTTGGCGCTGTACGAATAGTACGGGTATGGTATTGAGGCTAGGGTGATTCCAGACGCGTAGTGTTTCTGAGACGGCATTGACGTCTGCGCCGTTGCAGTCGCGGTAGAAAACCAGCTCAAATTGATAAGTGTTGGCACCTAAGTGTTTATAGGTGATTTCACCGCCCATCACGTGCGACGCATGACTCCAGAGAGTCAGGCTTAGTAAGAACCCTACAATAAGTGCGCGAAACATCCGTTCAATAACGTAATTTTTACCTTTTTAGTATAACGGCAAAGCCTTATAAAGGTTGCTATCCAGCTGAAATTATCAGCATTTCTTCCCAATTCAGGTAACGTTTGGCTAATTCTTGAAGTTTTTGCGCGTCAACTGCTTTGATTTCAGTGATGTAACGGTCGTAATAGCTGAGGTCTAGACCCAAGGTTTCGACATTTGCAAAAAGATCAAGCATGGCATATGGGCCATCGGCACTCTTGAGCAGTTGCCCCATTAAATAACTTTTGACTAAAGCAAGCTCTTCATTTGGAATAAGTTCCGTTTTGAGACGCTCAAATTCATTTTGAATTTCTCTGAAAGTAGCTTCGCGTGTTTGGACCCCAACTTCAGTGCCAATCACGAAATAACCAAACTGCTTGCTCTCCACCATGTGTGAGCCTATTCCGTAGGTATAGCCTTTGTCTTCTCTGATATTGCTCATGAGTCGGCTGCCAAAATAATCGCCAAGAACGGTGTTCAGAACCTGAAAAGCGCAAAAATCAGGGTGAGTTTTGTTGAAAAGAGGACGGCCAATGCGAATAGCGCTTTGCAGTGCACCTTCTTGCTCAATATGCGTGGCACCCAATTCAGGATTCCATTTGAAGGCAGTTTTTTGCCCTTTCTGACTTTCAAATTGATTCAGTAATTGGACAAATGCTTGTAGGCTTTCTTCGGAAAGATCGCCGACAAGAAACACTTTTTTAAGGCCTTTTAAGTAGTGTTTGACATGAAAAGCTTGTATGTCTGCTCGGTCTGCACGGTCAAAGTCTGAAAGTTGAATTTGCTTGGCGTAGTCTGTTGTGGCCAAAAGGCTGCGCTGAAAAAAACGCTGTGCTAGAAAACTCACTTTTTGTTCTTGCACCATGAATTTTTGACGGCGCGTGTGTACGAGCTCCTTGACTTCTTTGGCTGGGAATACGGCGTCAAATAAGTTTTCGTGAAAAATGAGATAAGCATGATAGAGCTGATCTTTGAGCGCGTAAATCGTCACTATGGCGCTTTCCTGACTAAGAGCGACATCGTAGTAAGCACCTACAGCATCTAGCGCTTTTTGGATTTGCTTGGCTGTTTTTTTTGAGCTTCCGTTGATCAGTAGACCTGCGCACAACGAAGCAGTTAAAGGGTCTGCACAAGCAGATCCAGCAGCAAATTGCAGTTCAATCTTACTGGTGTCATTTTGCAGGCCGCTGCGCCAGTAAAGTGGCGCCCCGTTGTCTAGGGCCTGTATTTTTGGTGCAACAAAAGAGATGTGGTCAATTGGGTGCAGTGCCGGTGCTATACGGCGATCTATGGGGGCTTGAGTCATGGCTATTGGGCTTGAATTTGCAAGAGTGAGCAACGATTTTTATCGAAGAGTTGTTGGGCATAATTTTGTAATTCCGAGGTGGTGATGTGCTCGAAACGCGCGCTTTCCTCGTTGATCAGGGCTGCAGAACCAAGTAGTTCAAAAAAGCTAAGGCTCATGGCGCGGCTCAATAGGCCCTGGTCTTGAAAAGCCTTGGCTGTTCGGAGTTTGAGAATCAGTTCCTTTAGCGCGCTTTTGCTCATTTGCTTGGTTTTGTATTTCTCTAGTAACGGCCAAAGTGCGTCGTCGAGTTCGCCAAGGCTACGTTTAGGATTGATTTTACCTGTAATTACAAATAAACCGTTGTCTATAGAGCCGGTGATGTAGGCCGTGACTTCTGACACCAAGCGTTTGTTGCGCTGTAATTCGGTAAACAACAAGCCTGTTTTCTCATTGCCGAGGTGGTCAGAAAGGAGGTCTGCGAGGTAGTAGTCTTGATCGAGGCGCTTGCCCATCTGAAAGGCATAATAGAACGAATCTGCTGGTACTTTACTGCTTATCACTTTTTGTCTGAAGCGCTTTTGAATCGGTTCTCCTGGGAGCTGGCGTTCTGTTTTGACCTGCGTAGGAATTTCTCCAAAATAATGCTGGACTTTTTCTTTGATCTGCTCTAATTCAAAATTGCCGACGATGCATAAAATGGCGTTGCCTGGGTGATAGTGTTTTTTGAAAAACGCACGGACATCATCCATGGTAGCGTCGGCGATGTGCTTGATATTTTTGCCGATGGTGGCCCAGCGATAAGGGTGTTTTTGATAGGCGAGTGGGCGCAGGTGCAGCCAGGCATCGCCGTAAGGTTGGTTGAGGTAGCGTTGTTTGAATTCTTCGATCACCACTTGGCGCTGTACTTCCAAACTTTTGGGCGTAAAGGCCAAAGACAACATGCGGTCGCTTTCTAACCAAAGGGCGGTATCGAGATTTTGCGCCGGAAGCACATCGTAGTAGTTCGTGATATCATTACTTGTAAAAGCATTGCTTTGGCCACCTGCCGCTTGCAATGGGGCGTCGAAATCAGGGATGTGAACCGATCCGCCAAACATAAGGTGTTCAAAAAGATGGGCGAAACCTGTTTGCTTGGGATTTTCATCGCGGGCACCGACGTCGTACAACACATTGACAACGGCCATTGGTGTAGAAGGTTCCTTGTGAAACAAAACGCGAAGGCCGTTGGCTAAGGTAAAGCGCTCAAATGCGATCATAATTCAAATAGATGTTGTGCCTTTAGGGCTTGGTTATATTCTCGGATAAATTGCTCCACGATTGTAGCAGCGGGTAAGATTTCATCAAAAGACCCAGCTACTTGTCCTATTTCGAGTTCGCCGGTTTTGAGATCACCCTCGAACATGCCTTTTTTGGCTCGGCCTCGGCCGAGTAATTCGGCGAGCGCTTCGGCGCTCGCCCCATTTTGATAGGCAGCCATGAGCTGGTCAAAAAATGGATTGCGCAACAAGCGAACGGGTGTGAGTTCTTTGAGCGTAAGCAGGGTATCGCCTTCTTGGCTATCGATTACTGCTTGCTTGAAATTTTGATGTGCGCTAGACTCTTCGGAGGCGACAAAGCGGCTGCCAACTTGGGCGCCATCGGCGCCTAAATTCATGACGGCTAGCATAGCGCGTCCGTCGCCGATGCCACCAGCTGCAATAAGCGGTATTGAAATCGCTTTTCGCACCATTGGGATCAGGCACAGTGTTGTGGTTTCATCGCGACCGTTGTGACCACCGGCTTCAAAGCCCTCTGCTACCACTGCATCGACTCCTGCTGCTGCTGCTTTTTGTGCAAACTTCACACTAGAAACCACATGAACTACCGTGATGCCTTCTTTTTTTAAGATTTCTGTCCAGGTTTTTGGATTGCCAGCGCTGGTAAACACAATAGGCACTTTGTGCTTGACGATTGTAGCAATGTGCGCCTCTATGTTGGGGTAAAGTAAAGGCAAATTAACGCCAAATGGCTTGTTGGTGGCCGCTTTGCATTTGCTGATTTGCGCATCAAGTACTTCAGGATACATGGAACCAGCCCCTAAGAGCCCTAAACCGCCTGCGTTGGAGACCGCAGAGGCGAGTTCCCAGCCTGCACACCAGATCATCCCTCCTTGAATAAGAGGATAGCGAATTTTGAAAAGCGAACAGATTTGATTTTGTGTTGTATTCATGTAAAAATGCTTCTTACAAAATTAGTCGAAATGCTTAACTTAGCGTGAATGAACAACGCTTTGCTCCAGTTCTTGTGTATTCTTTTCTGCGCTGTCTTTTTGACGGCCCCTGCCAATGCTCAGTTTCAAGGCCATGAATTCGTGCAAAACAAAGGACAATGGCCTGCAGATGTCCAATTTATGGCCAAAGAGGGCGCTGCAAAAATTTGGATGGGCCAAGACCGCTTTATCTATCAACTCACCGATTTTTCTGCTTTAGAACAAGCGCATCACGAACAAAAAATCATCGAAAATCCTCAAGTTGCTTCTTCATTGGTGCAACAGCATTTTATAGGCGCCAATCTCGGTGTACAAGCATTGGGCAATGAGCCATTTGATCACACCTACAATTTTTTCTTGGGTCAAGATAGCTCTCGTTGGGCGCATGCAGTGGGTGCTTTTAAAGAGGTGAGTTACCCCAACTATTATAATGGTATAGAACTGCTTTGGAAAAATGACAAACAACAATTTAAGTATTCTTTTATTGTTGCTCCTGGTGCAGATCCAGCGCAAATTCGTTGGGATTATTTTGGCGCCGATGCAGTGGTTTTTAAAAAAGGGGCGCTTCAAATCCAAACTGCTGTTGGTGAAATTCGAGAAGAGGAACCTATTGCTTTTCAAGTGTTGAATGGCATTCTGACGCCTGTTGCTTGCCGTTATGTAGAAGTTTCAGAGGGCGTCTATGGTTATTCACTGGGTTCTTATGATCCTGCGCTTCCGCTCATCATTGATCCAGTATTGGTTTTTGCGACCTATAACGGTGCAATTTCCGATAATTTTGGCATGACTGCTACTTATGGCTACGATGCCAGTGCTTATGCTGCTGGCATGGTCTATGGCAATAACTTTCCGCTGCCTAGCATGGCAAGTTTTGATACGAATTCCAATTTCAATGTAGTTGCAGGAGCTTACGGTGTCACTGACGTCTTTATAACCAGATATGCTGCCAATGGCAGCACTATGCTTTGGTCTAGCTTTTTGGGTGGTGGAGACAACCTCCAAGGCACAGAGACAGCACATAGCCTCATTTGTGATTCACTCAACAACATCTACTTATTTGGCGCTACTTCAAGTACAGACTTCCCGGTTTCTACTAATGCTTTTCAGCCTGCACATGGCGGTGGTGTTGCCAATGCAAACTTTTATTTTAACGGTGTTTATTTTGGCGCACAAGGCACCGATTTGTATGTTTCCAAACTAAGTGCCAACGGACAAAACTTATTGGCAAGCACCTATGTGGGTGGGAATTCCAATGATGGTGTCAATTATCGCTCACTTGGCCTCCCTTACAACTCAGTTGCAGCATATGATTCATTAACAACAAATTACGGAGATCAATTTAGAGGAGAGATTTATATAGATCAAAGTGGATCGGTGCTTGTGGCGAGCTGTACGCGCTCGGCAAACTTCCCGACACAAGTTCCGTTTCAACCCATAAAAAGTGTGGGGCAAGATGCGGTGGTGTTCCGCCTTAGTCCCAATTTCAATGCCTTACAATTTTCTTCCTTTTATGGGGGTAACAAAGATGATGCTGCATATTCCGTTAAGACAGACACGCTTGGCGCTATTGTATTTGCGGGCGGTACTGGTTCCACAAACCTCTCCGGCACTACCGGTGCCTATCAAGGTACTTATAATGGTGGCAAGACCGATGGGTATGTCGTTAAATTAAATGCACTAGGTACGGCCGTTACTAAGGCTAGTTATGTTGGTACACCAAATTACGATCAGGTCTTTTTTGTGGAAATTGACCGGCTGAATCAGGTTTTCTTGTTGGGTCAGGCAATTGGAGGTGGCTTTGTGGTGAATAATGCACCCTACAGCAATCCCGGAAGTAGCCAGTTTGTGCTGAAGCTCAATAATGCACTCACAACTAATTTGGCCTCAACTGTAATAGGTAATGGCAGTTCGCAAATCAATATTTCACCTGCTGCATTCTTGGTTGATATCTGCGGAAATGTCTATATTTCTGGTTGGGGAGCGAATATCTTGCAGTCCACCCCGTTAAGTGGGATGCCTATTTCTACCAATGCATTTCAGTCCACTACCACAGGCTTTGATTTTTACCTCATGGTACTGCAAAATAACTTCAATGGCTTGCTCTATGGTTCTTACTTGGGTGGTGCAATCGCTCAAGAGCACGTGGATGGCGGCACCTCTCGCTTCGATAAAAATGGGGTGGTTTATCAATCGGTTTGCGGTGGTTGCGGTGGGCATTCAGACTTTCCTACATCGCAAGGTGCTTGGTCGAACACTAATAATAGTAATAATTGCAATAACTTGGTCTTTAAGTTTGATTTTCAACTGATTCCAACTGCGGAATTCACATCTTCAAACGTTCAAGGCTGTGAAGATTTAATTGTCGATTTTCAGAATACTTCGGCTCAATGGGATTCCTATCTTTGGGATTTTGGAAATGGAGATACCACTAGTGTGGTCTTTAACCCAACAGTAGTTTACAGCAATCCAGGTACTTACAACGTGTTTCTTTACGTTACTGATAGTGTTTGTCTTATTACGGATACTGCTCAGATTCAAATTCTAGTGCTCGATTCAATTTTGCTCGATCTCAACGACACAATTAGTCTCTGTAGTACTTTGCCTTATACTTTAAGTGCATCAACTCAAGGAACTGCTAATCAATTTATTTGGTCTATTCAAAATGATTTAACGAATCCTCTTAATGCACTTCAAGATTCCAGTATAGTCGTGACACAAGGTGGTTGGTATTTTTGCCAGGCGGGCAATGGTTTGTGTAGTGTGCTCGATTCCGTTTTCATAGCTTTTGACATCCCACTCAATGCCAATTTTCAGCTTTCAGATACAGTAGGTTGTGCTCCTCTGAGCTTGAGCATCAACAACACTTCTACTTTAACAAGTTCGTTTGTCTGGAATTTTGGAAACGGCCAACAAGACACCATTAATTTTGAACCTAGCGTTACCTTTACTCAACCCGGGACCTACACTCTTAGTTTGAGTATATCTGATTCCATTTGCTTGGGAACCGATCAAATGAGTATTCAAGTAGTGGTTGGTCCGGCCTTGCAAATTACCGCACCGTTAGATGTCTTTCTTTGTAACTCAGTAGACACCCTTTTGGTCCCGACAATTGTTGGTGCACCAACAAGCGTTGTTTGGTCGAGCTCTGCTCAATTTCAGGACACACTGAATAGTAATGGAATTGAATCTTTAGATTTATTGGATCCGCAGACTGGTTGGTATTTTGTTCAGGCTTCAAATGCTTATTGCAGCGCATTAGACAGCTTGCTGCTCACCGTCGAAAGCGATAGTATTTCACTCCTTGGACCTGTTATTGTTTGTGCACAAACGCCATTTAATTTGCAACTTACCGGTGCCGCCAATGCTCAAACCATACAGTGGAGCCCTTCTGCAGCGATAGTCGGAACAAGCAATTTGCCAACCGCAAATGTTTCGATTGGCACAAGTCAGTACATTTTTGTTGAAGTGCTGAGTACCCAAAATTGTTTGCTTCAAGATTCTATATTTGTGAGTGTTTCGCCACTCAATCCCCTCACTGTTGACGCCAGCGCTGATCCAACGGTTATTTTGCCCAATGCGAGTGCTCAGCTCACGGGTTTACCTATTGGTGCATTTTTATATTTATGGACACCAGCATTAGGCTTGAGTAATGCTACTATTTCAAATCCACAGGCCACCCTCGAACAAACTACGCTCTTTACATTCACTGTAAGCGATGGATTGTGTAGTGGCACCGATACCGTCCTGATCAAAGTTTATGACAATATTTGCGGGGCGCCTTTTGTATTTATTCCGAACGCGTTTTCACCGAACAAAGATGGGCACAACGACAAACTATTTGTCAGAGGGCCATTCATAGAAACATTTGTATTCAGGGTATACGACCGCTGGGGCGAGCTCGTTTGGGAAACAACAAGTTTGACCGAAGGTTGGGACGGAACTTTTAGAGGAAAACTCCTTGATCCGGACGTCTACGATTACTATTTACAGGCCACCTGCGTTGGCGGTTTAGAAAACATCATCAAAGGAAACATCACACTTATTCGTTAAGCCATGAAAAAAATCATTACTTCCAAATCCGAAAAATTTTTAGAAAGCTACCTCAACAATGCAAGCCCTACAGGTTTTGAAACCTCGGGTCAGCAAATGTGGCTAGACTACATTAAGCCCTACACCGAAGAATACATCACCGATGCATATGGTTCTGTGGCGGCAATCGTGAATCCGGGGCAGGCTTATAAAGTAGTCATTGAGGCGCATGCCGATGAAATTTCTTGGTTCGTCCATTACATCACCAAAGACGGCTTTATTTACTTGCGTCGCAATGGTGGTTCAGACCACATGATTGCGCCTTCAAAGCGCGTCAATATCCATACCGACAAAGGTGTGGTAAAGGCAGTTTTTGGATGGCCAGCCATTCACATGCGCCAGCAGAAAGAAGAAACACCAAGCATGAAAAACATATTTCTCGATTGTGGCTGTGCCTCAAAAGAAGAAGTGGAAGCTTTAGGCGTTCACGTGGGGTGCGTGGCAACTTTTGAAGATGAATTCATGGTGCTCAATAAGAACAAATATGTGGGCCGCGCACTTGATAACAGGGTAGGTGGCTTCATGATTGCAGAAGTAGCACGCTTACTCCATGAGCAAAAGAAAAAGTTGCCATTTAGCTTGTATATTGTCAACTCTGTGCAAGAAGAGATCGGTTTGCGCGGCGCAGAAATGATGGCGCAGCGAATCAAGCCAGATGTCGCTATTATTACGGATGTTTGTCACGATACAGCAACGCCAATGGTCGATAAGATAGAAAACGGCGACCAACAAGGCGGCAAAGGACCGGTTTTAACCTATGGGCCAGCAGTACAAAATAACTTATTGCGCATGATCATTCATACGGCTGAAAAGGAAAAAATTCCATTTCAAAGAGCAGCTGTTTCACGCTCTACCGGTACGGATACCGACGCTTTTGCTTACTCAAACGAAGGAGTGCCGTCTGCATTGATTTCGTTACCATTGCGCTACATGCACACCACCGTAGAAATGGTGCAGAAAGAAGATGTCGAGAACTGTATTCGCCTGATTTATGCTGCGCTTTTGCGTATGAAGGACGGCCAAGATTTCAGGAGCATCAAATAAAAGTTCAAACGAGCAGCTCGAATTAGATCAGCTTGATTTGTAGCTCATCGATTTCGATGAGGTCGCCGCTCACGAGTTTGGCTCTTTTGCGAAGCTCAACTTTGCCGTTGCGTAAAACGCAGCCTTCTTCAACAATTGCTTTGGCATGCCCTCCTGTTTCTGCAATTCCGAGAGCCTTCAGTAGGCCAATGAGTTCAATATAAGGGCCATTGATTTGAAATTCTTGCATGGGCCTATTTACTTTTTAATTCCATCGCTTTGAGCGTGTTCATCATTAAAGAAGCGATGGTCATGGGTCCAACTCCGCCAGGAACGGGTGAAATAAAACTTGCCTTCGGAGCTACTTCTTCAAAATGCACATCGCCCACAAGTCTCCAACCGCGCTCGCGGCTGGCATCTTCGACGCGGGTTGTCCCGACGTCTATAATGACCACACCATCTTTGACCATATCAGCCGTCACAAAATTGGGTTTGCCGATGGCTGCAATGATGATGTCAGCTTCTTTGCAAATTGCTTTCAGGTTTCGGGTTTTAGAGTGTGCCAGTGTAACGGTACAGTTGCCCGGGTTGCTGTTGCGGCCTAGCATAATGGATAGAGGGGTGCCTACGATGTTGCTGCGCCCAATAATGACACAATTTTTACCTTCAGTTGGGATGTTGTTTCTGCGGATCAGTTCTAAGATCCCTGCAGGAGTAGCAGGTAAAAATCCTGGTAAATTGAGGATCATGTTTCCGATATTGCGCGGGTGAAACCCATCTACATCTTTTTTAGGATCAATGGCTTGAGTAATTTTTAGCTCATCAATGTGCTTAGGAAGAGGTAGTTGCACAATGAAACCGTCAATACTGCGGTCTTGGTTTAGGCTTTCAACTTTTTCGAGTAGGATGTCTTCTGGAACGGTTTCGTCGTAGCGGATGAGCGTGCTTTCAAAACCAATGGCCTCGCAGGCTTTTACTTTTGAGGTGACATATGACACTGAACCACCGTCGTTGCCCACTAAAATGGCGGCAAGGTGCGGGATTTTTTGGCCTGCTTGTTTGCGCAACTGCACTGCTGCTGTTAATTCTTCTTGAATTTGAGCGGCTGTGGCTCGTCCGTCGAGTAATTTCATGCGAGATTTTTTGCAAAGATACAAAGAAGCTTGGTGGCTGCAAATGCCGTATCTTTGTACAAACAACTAAAATGAGAAATTGGATTTTTTTGCTGGCATTGGTTTTCTCAGTAAATTCTTTTGCACAACTTCAATACATGGGCTCAGAACTGGGTTTGGAACCTTATATCGGTTTTTCTAATCTAGGAGGAGCAGTAGGTGGTGAACTTAAATATGCTGCTCGGCTTTCGGATAACTTACTTGTGGGGCCCTCGTTGCGCGTTCAACGCACATGGTCCAATAATTTGGGCGTTCAGAGTAACATGACCACTTGGGGTGGTGGCGTTTTTGCCCACTATCGCTATCAAGAACTCGTTTTTGGTGGAGTCGAATTCCAATACCTAAAGAGTCCGTTTAGTTTTGTCAATCCATTAGAGGTTGTGCGGCCGTGGTCGCCAACGCTCATGGTAGGCGGTGGGTTTTACCTCAAGTTAACCGATAAAGTTCGTCTAAATGCTGCCTTATTCTACGATGTTATCAACGCAACCAACAGCCCGTTTCGCAGCAGTTATTCTTTCAAAATCAAAAATGAGTACGGTCAGGTGGTACGCATTTTACCCATTATTTATCGCCTGACATTTTTTATCCCCTTAGATCAACAAGAATGAAAATAGGCATTGTCCTGTATCCAACATTTGGAGGGAGTGGCGTTGTTGCCACAGAATTAGGAAAGGCCTTAGCAGCTAAGGGTCATGAGGTGCACTTTATTACATACTCACAGCCGGTTCGTTTGGGTTCATTTCGCGAAAACATTTATTATCACGAGGTTTCGATCACCGATTATCCGCTTTTTGATTTTCAGCCCTACGAAACGCAGCTCGCGAGTAAAATGGTCGATGTCGTCAAGTATGAAAAGCTCGATATCCTTCATGTGCATTATGCTATCCCGCACGCCTCTGCAGCGTTTATGGCCCAACAAATCTTAAAGGCCGAGGGAATCTATATCCCATTTGTCACGACGCTTCATGGCACTGACATCACACTTGTGGGCAAAGATCCTTCGTTTGAGCCGGTCATTACCTTTTGTATCAATCACTCCGATGCCGTAACAGCCGTCTCAGAAAGTCTTAGACAAGATACGCTTGCACATTTCAAGGTCACAAAAGACATTCAAGTCATTGCTAATTTTGTGCCGCCCAGCCCTCCGCACGGAGACGAGCGCGCTTACATCAGAAGCAAATATGCCCAAGACGAACAACCCATCTTGTGTCATATCTCTAATTTCAGACCTGTAAAACGCACCGAAGATGTCATTCGCATTTTTGCAAAAGTGCGCGCTCATCAAGATTGCAAACTGATTTTAGTTGGCGACGGCCCTGATCGCTATGCTTGTGAGCGCTTGTGCCGTGAGCTTCATCTATGCAATGACGTCATCTTTCTTGGAAAAGTCCGAGACACTGTTCACGTGCTCGACATTGTCGATGTCTTCTTATTACCATCAGAAACAGAAAGTTTTGGTTTGGCTGCATTAGAAGCCATGGCAGTTGGAGTACCTGTAGTATCATCCAATACGGGCGGAATCCCAGAGGTCAATGAACATGGCGTTTCTGGTTATCTCGCAGAAGTTGGGCAAACCGATCAAATGGCTACTTACGTGCTTGAAATATTGAAGCCTGAAAATTTGAGTAAAATGAAGGCCGGAGCACGCCTTACGGCTCAAAAATTCAGTTTGTCTGAAATCTTGCCTCAATACGAAGAATTATACCGTAAATTAGTTCAAAAATAAGACATGAAAATTGGTGTTTTGTTGTCGGGCTCTGGTGTTTACGACGGTGCAGAAATACATGAGTCGGTTCTTACCTTACTCGAAATAGAAAATTTAGGCTATGAGGCTATCTGCATTGGCATAGATGCGCCACAATACCATGTGGTGAATCATTTGAGTGGCGAAGTTCAGTCGGAGCAGCGAAATATGCTAGAAGAAGCTGCGCGCATTGCCCGCGGCAATATCCGAGAAATTAAAACTGTAGTGCCGGCAGATATAGATGCACTTGTTATTCCAGGCGGTTTTGGCAGTGCTAAGAATTTTTCTACTTGGGCTTTTGACGGCCCCAATGGGCAAATTCGCCCCGATGTCAAGCTCCTGCTCGTCAATATGTACAACGTGGGTAAACCTATTGTGGCTTTGTGTGTCAGTCCTGTTTTGCTTGCACTTGCTTTCGAAGATATGCAGATTGACCAGCAGCTCACCATTGGTAGTACTTCCGCAGCTTCGCCATATCGCATTGCCGATTTTCAGTCGGGCTTACAAGCTAAAGGCGCTCAAACACCAGATTGCAACATCCAAGAAATTTGCGTCGATGTACCCAACCGCATCATTACTGCACCTTGTTATATGTTAGAGGCAAGTTTGCCGGCGCTGCAACAAAATATTCGACAGGCCTTATCCGCACTCCAAAATCTCCTTGAAGCCTGAACAAGAGCATATTGACCGCTGGCTAGAAGCGCGCAAAAATCAACGCGCTGAGCGCAATGCTGCCCATTTAATCGATGGGCTAAAAAATGGCGCTCGCGCTGCACTGGGGCAGGCCATAACGCTCATTGAGAGCAGTAATCCTTCCGACCAAGAAATCGCACAACAATTATTGCGCAGTTTGCCAGCTCCGCGTCAAATGGCCAAGCGGATTGGAATTACGGGTGTGCCGGGGGTAGGAAAAAGTACTTTTATTGAGAATTTTGGACTTCAGTTGGTAGCTGAGGGGCACAAAGTTGCCGTTTTAGCAATAGATCCATCTTCGTCGCGAACTGGCGGCAGTATTCTCGGCGACAAAACCCGCATGGAGCGCCTGTCACAACAGCAAAATGTATTTATCAGGCCAAGTGCCGCAGGCCGAACGCTAGGCGGTATCGCCAAAAATACGCGCGAAGCAATTGCGCTTTGCGAGGCAGCAGGTTACGATATCATATTAGTAGAAACAGTAGGCGTAGGGCAGTCCGAGACGCTTGTTCACGGCATGGTCGATTTCTTTTTACTCCTGATGTTGGCCGGCGCCGGCGATGAGCTACAAGGCATCAAACGCGGCATCATGGAACTCGCAGATACAGTTGTTATTAACAAAGCCGACGGCCCCAACGAAGCCGCAGCAAAAGCCGCACGCTCAGAATATGCCGGGGCACTGCATGTTTTTAGCCAACGACCAGACCAATGGCAACCACGTGTGCTCTGCACCTCTGGTCTTACGGGCTTAGGTCTTCCAGAACTTTGGTCTCAAATCGAGGCATTTTTTGTGCACATGCATTTGAATGGCGCATTGCAACAAAAACGCAAGGAGCAAGAGTTATTGTTATTTGAACAATTGCTCAGTGATGTGCTACAACAACAATACTTTTTGAACGCGTTCAATAAGTCCAGATTCAACGATTTAAAAGAATCGATCGCCAAAGGAGAATTATTGGCTTATGAGGCTTGCGCAGTACTGTTTCAGGTTTTTTGACCTCAACTTATCTTTTTTTATGATTTTTTCAAGAAAAATACAGCAAATCTTCATCATCGGTTTTCTATTAAGTTTTCATAAACATCACGCACAAAATAGCGCTACAACCGACTACAAAGTATATCAGCAAGCGCATCAACCTTTAGGTTGCCAAATAATGGATTCTGTTCTGTTTGAAAAGTCACTGCAAGAATTACTAGCACTTGACACCAATCAATTTAGTCAAAACTTAGATTTATATTACCGCAACCTCGCGCAAGCTTATTTTTCGGTTTGGATGTATTCTGCTCAACAGCAGGATTTGCGAAATGCAGTAGTTGCGTTGCAAAGTATAAAAGAACTAAAATGGAGTGACCTCTGGAACTTAGCAAATCATTTCATTCAATTGAATGATTGCGAACTAGGGCTGATCTATTTAAGTCGCTACTTTGCTGAAACGCCAAAAGAATATTGGATGCCGTATATGGATATTTGGTTCTTGCAAAATTCCTGTATGCAATTAGCTTCAAACGATTATAATGAATTCAGAAAAACACAATTTGAGTGGGAAAGCCCCCAACAAGATTCACTGAACACCATCAATAAACTCACGCAATTGAAATTGTTGGATACTACATTTTTCACCCAAAATATGGATGCGTATTACCATGATTTGGGTTTGGCGTATTTACAATACTTTTCGTATCATAAAAATTCAATCTTTTTAGATAAATCCAATGAGGCCTATTTGAAACAAAAAGAACTCAGCAGCACAGATTTGTGGAATGTAAGCATGAGTTTTTACTCACTTAACCAATGCGAAAAAGCAATATATTACTTGAAAAAATACCGTCAAATGACGCCAAAAAAAATAGAAAGGCAGCAAAAGCAACAAATCGAACTGATGAAGCAAGCTTGTCACTAATTTGACTACTTTAATACTTTATCAACTTGAAATTTGTCAATACTTCATTATTCTTGACAACGCGTAAGATATAAACTGCGGCTCTCACTTCGGGCAGTGTTATTGACGTTTCCAATTCACTATTATTTACTTCGCCTGCAACGACTTTACGGCCACTTAAATCATAGATTTCATAGGAACATCCTTGCGCTTGTGTTTTGTTGTTATGCGTCAAGACGAAAGTGCCGTTTGATGGGTTTGGAGCGATACTGAAATTGATGTCAGGACCATCTGGTGGCAAAGGGATTACCTTAAACACAGCCGTAAACGTTTGGTTGCTTTGCGTTACGTTTATATCGAGACTATCCACTAAGGTGTCGGCAATACTGAAGGTTGGTAACCAATGGGAGAAAACATAGCCAGGTTTTGCAATGGGTTGCATTTGGATGGGCACGCCATCAAAATAGGTTCCTGACCACGGATAACTTGTGGGTTGAATGGTATTGAGGTGAATTTCACCAGCAAGCGGTGGCTCTACAGCTAAATTCACTTGTATTTTTTTAGTTAAGTCAAATTGAGAGAGTAATTGATTGAAAACAAATGTAGAACGACAAAGCAATTGATCCTGGAAAATCTGGTGGTTTTGTTCGAATGTTGCCATTTGGCCTGGGATGTTGTTCGGGTCTCCCCAACGTGCAAATTCAAAGGGCATTTCGGGCAACATCGATTCGTAAAATGCTTGTTCTGTGGCTATCAATTGTTCATCGCTGTAGCTCGTATTCATTTGGTCGGCAAAACGATTGATGAAGTAATTTCGATAGCCCAAGTTTTGGATGCTTTGCTTCCAGATATTAATGTATGGGTTGTCTTCGGATTGCCCCATCATGTAGGCAATATGGTTGTCGGTGCAGTTTGTCCAGCCGTTGGGTTGCATGGAAAGTTCGAGGTCGATGAGTGCAAAACGCCAACGCTTTTGGCTAGCGTCAGAACGGTAAATTTTGATGTTGTTGCCCGGCCAATCTACGTTACCCATCCAAGACTCCGCAATAATATAATCGGAGTATTGTTTGAGGTCAAAGTATTGGTCTGCATCTTGCCAATAGGTGGGTGAAGTAGGGTCGAGCGCATTGAAGTTGCTGTAATCCGACCAAAAATAGTTGACATCTCCTTCCACAGCGCGCAATACAAGATTGTACCAGTAACTTAACGAAAGCAGTTCGATGGAGTCGCGCGTGGCGTTGTCATGTTGTTCAAAATACTCTTGATTGAACTTTTCACGCAGTTCATACAAACCAAAGTATGCGCCGTTTATGTACACACTTACCGGACGATAACTCGAATAGTAATTGGCAGAACCCTCGCTCATCATACGCACCTGGCAGGCGTCTTTGTACGGCAGCGTTAAAAACTGATTGGAACCATTTCGTAAATAGATGTCACTATATAGCGATCGATTTGGTCGGTCAGGTAAAAGTGGAAACTGAATGGCTTTGTCGCCAAAAGAACCATGGGTAAAGCTCAAGCGAAATGAGTGCTGTGGCTGAGACCGACTTCCGCCAGCGCCGCCATCCATGCGAATAGCGGTCTTGCTTTGATGTAGAATAGGGTGTGTTTGCCCAGTGTCTAGTAGCACAGCGTAGGCAGGCTTGACCCCGTCGGTCCACCAATTGTCAAAAATACCTACTGGCCCAAATAAGTTGTCATTCGGTGTATTGACTAATAGGATGGGTGTGGTATGAGAAATTCCAAACAAATAGGTAGCCACTGCTTGTTCGCTAGGTAATAAACTGTTGTTATTGATCGGGAAAACTTTTGCTCTTAGAACTTGATTACTGCCAATATTAATGGGCCCTGTGTATAGGGCAGAATTTACATTGGGGTCTTCGCCGTTTGTGGTGTAGACCAATTTGCCAATTGTATTTGGAGTGCTTGTACTGATTTGAACGGACTGCGTACCATTGTAAATGCCGCTGGCTAAGGAGATATGTGGTCGGGGTAAAGTATCTGAATAAGTTTGAGTAGCATCGTTACTCATTCCAGGAGTAGGGTTCATCCAGGTAGTGCTAGAACTCCCATTTGGATAGCGCCCGACAGATACATCGATTTGTGGGCTTGAGATGTCAAATTGATCAATTAGGCTATTACTGGCATTAAATAAATAGACAGTTTCTCCGTTCCCATCTAATTTGAAGTTCGTGTGCAACTGCTCACCTTGGAGTGGTAAAAACTCGGCATCTAGCGTATTTAAATTTGAATGATTGAGCGCGATATCGATGTAATCATAAAACTCGCTATTTGTTGTTGCAACTTGAAAAGATAGTGAGCTAATAGGACCAGCGCTTAAGCCAGCTGCCTGTAACTCACTGGCTAAAATAAGTATCTGATGACGCGCGCCCCAATACCAATTTCCGTAAGGCGCTGGATAATCGGTATTGGAATTGGTGATGGTACCTGTGCCAATAATGGCATTATTGAGTTTAATGTTTGGGCGCTGGCTATATGTTTGGCCTAGATTATTGCCACATGCAGCAGGCGACCCATCGACAAAACTAGCGATGCTTGAAACGAAAGGTGTTGCGCTTTGATAAAAAACAGAGTTTTCTGTGTAACCCGTACTGTTGTATGAACATACATTGACAATAATATTGGAGCTGCCATCCCATACAAATGCTTGACTAAAAAGATGTGTATTCCAACCGCTTACAGGCTGAAAATTGGAAGTATTAGCGGTTGATACAAAAGGAGCGCTGCCGTAGCGCTCTTTGCCACTGCAGAAGACCCTCAGAAATGACTGCGCAGGAAGATTCAAACTCGGGAAAATCCAGGCATTAAGCCCATTGAGTTGGTCGGCTAGTTTCCAGTTTTGGAGATTGATTGCTGAAGAGCTATTGTTATAAAGTTCTATCCAGTCTGGGGCATCGTTGTTTTCATCAAGTACGGCAAATGCATTTTTGTTGCAACCCTCATTGAACAAGACTTGGCCAAAAGCGACATGGAAAAAAGAAAATAAAATAAAGATAGAACAGACTCTCATTAAGCGAATTTACAAAAAAAAAAGCCCGGCTGTAATGCCGGGCTATGCGTTCTGCCACGAGAAGTTATTAATGTATAATTTGAATGGCTTTCCGTACCACAGCGTCTTGCCCCTGGAACTCTATAATATAGGATCCGTTGGCAAGTTGAGAAGTAATTACTTGATATTTGCCTTCTGAAAGGTTGTTTATTTGCAAATCTAGCTTTTGCCCAAAAGGGTTGTATAGTAGGATTGAAGTTAACTCAGGGCCTGCAATGAAGAAGTTTCCGTTGTTCGGATTCGGAAAAATCTGAACAGCATTTAAATCCTCGACATCTAGGCCAACTAATGAATTAACGACAATAGAATCTGTGTAAGTACAACCAACCGAATCAGTAATGGTCAGTACGTAAGTACCGCCGTCAAGGTTGTTGAGGTCTTGAGTGATGGCGTTGTTGTTCCAGTTATATGTATAGGGTCCTGTGGCACCACTTACAATGATGTCAATTGCACCATCGGCTCCAAAAACAGCTGGGGTAACTGCAGCACTTACTGACCAAGCTGCTGGTTCGTTGATGCTTGCAGCAGCACTAGTACTACAACCATAGGCATCGGTAATGACAACAGAGTAACTGCCTTCACCAAGACCCGAGAGGACAGTTCCTGAAGTAATGGCGCCAGCCCAATCATAAGCATAAGGGCCTGTCCCGCCAGTAGCCGTGACTGTTACACTTCCTGTATTTGTACCATAACATAACGGATTGGATGCGCTTGCGCTTGCGCTAAGGTCTGAAACGGCGAGAACAGTAATGACTGTATCTGTACAGCCTAAACCATCAGTCACTACACATGTATAGGTGCCTGGGCCAACTGAAGTAACGTAGGTGCTTGTATTGGTTGTTCCAATCCATTGATAAGTGTAAGGTAAAACACCATTTGCAGCAGTGATTTCTAAATTACCCGTTTGAGCACTGTTACAGAGCACTTCTGTACCGTTCGCGACTGCATTTAAGTTGGATAGTTCGGTAAGTGTATTTGAAACAATAACAATGCAACCAGTAGCATCCGTAACGGTACACTCATAGGTTCCAGCGGTCAGGTTGGTCAAATTTGCTGTTAACGAAGGGTTGCTTGACCAAGTGTAGGTGTATGGCTGAACGCCTTGACTTGCAGTAAGCGAAATGCTTCCAGTAGCTTGCCCTCCACAAGTTACGTTTTGTGTGGTTGCTGTAACCGTAAGGTTAGATAGACTGGGAACAATAACACTTACTGTAGCTGGACAGCCGTTGATATCGGTGAGTACGCACGGATATTGCCCTGCGCCTACACCGCTGATCGAAGATGTGATAGCACCTGTTGACCAAAGAAAATTTACCGTACCTGTTCCTCCAAGAGCGGCAATACTTGCACCACCGTCATTGGCGCCACAAGAAGCAGCTGTAGTGGTCACTGTTTGGTTGTAAGACACACAAGATTTAAAAATAGGATTGACAACAAAGGAGTAACCAGAAGCAGCATAAGTGCCGCCATTGCTGCCTGTCCAGCGATAAAATACCATGTTAGGTGAGCCGTAATCTGTTGAAGTAGCCAAACGGATGTTTCCGGTGGCAACCGCAGCTTGGTATACGCCAAAGAAATAGGTTCCAGGTGTCATGTTGAAAGTACCGTTAGCCATAGGCAACTTGATCACTGCACCATTTAAATTGTCTGCTGCAGTGGTGGTGTAGGTTATTGTTGAGGCAATTGGCGTTGTATTTGGTACCATCACACCAGTGGCATTGGCAGTAGTACTGTATATGTTTACACTTGCTATGTATCCGATTGGCGTACCCGGGTTCAAAACAAACATTACTGAATCTAGGTAGTCATCTTGAGTTAGCACGTAGTTGTTCCCAAATTCAATGTTTGTTGCTCCTGGGGCGCTTGTTGAACTAACGCCAAGAGAACCTGTAACGCCTACTGTACGCGACATTTCACCAGTTGTACGCGTAAAGGTTGTGGTTTTACTATTATTTTGCGGGATCTGGTCTCCGGTGTTGTTAAATACATAATCAATAGTGTAAGCACCAAGGGCTGTTACAGTATAGTTCGCAACTGTAAAGGTGTCTATTTGCGTTGGAGCTAAGTCTTGTGGAGCACTCGTGGCTGTATAAAGAACAGCATTACTCGCGTCTTTGACTGTTACGGTAAGGGTAACTCCTGTGGCGGTGGCAGTACCGTTATTAATAGCTCTTGCCCAAAATGTCAGGTCATTTCCTGTTAACGATTGTCTTGTATGTATTTTGGTATTTTGGCCACCTGGGTTGGCATTATTGAGGAACGCAACTTCATTTGTAGGGTCGGTGCCAAACTTTGGACGGATCATAAATGCAGGGCTCACGCCATATGCTTCTACTGGATTCCAGACTCCTGCAGCTCCCGTACGAACAAGGTTTTTTCCAGGTGTAAATAGGTTGAGGTCTGCTCCAACAGGGAAAGAGGTAGTTCCTGCTTTTTTAATAGCGATCAGGTATTCACCAGCTGTAACAGCAATTGGCGTTGGAAATGTATGGAATTTCCAACCAGCACCGTTTGCGGTGATGTTCGCTGAGGTGTAGAGCGGTGTTGTTGCGACAACACCGTTGGTTACTTGAAATACTTGAACGTTGTAGACTTGAGTAGTAGAGGCACTTTGAATGTAATAAGCCGCTCCGGTCATGTTGTCTGCACCATACACGGTGTGAACAACACCTTGCGTATACTCTAGCGTGGACGACCAGTTGTAGGCTACTTGGTAAACGTTGTTATCTCTGGCAGTGTAGTTGTAGTCAATAGTAAGGTTCTGAGTAGCTTGATCATTGGTACTAACCCCATCTATTTGCGTCTGGGTTTTGATGTACTTGATTAGGTAAGATTTGGATGCAGTAAGCACTGGACTCCATGTTCCCGACGTGATGACTTGTTCTGCTCCAATTCCGAGCGTGAGTGGTGTACTCGCGTAGGTTTGAACCGGTGTTGTTGTGTTGGGTAATTCATAAATTTCAGTGGTAATAACAACATTGGTTAGTGGTGAGCCACTGAAGTTTTTAACCGTAGCGCCCATCGGAATGCCGTAACTTGCTTGTGAGATAGAAACGCGTGTATTGCGATTGCTAATCAATGTAATCCCTGCATCGTTGTTTGCCGGAAGAGCCGTAAATGTAAAGCTCCAAGTGAAGCCGGTTGCTTCCCAAACGTTGTCCCATTCAAAATAATAAGTAGTTCCGGCCATTAAGATGGCATTCTCAATTTTTGATGCATAGGCGTTGGTTCCGGTCGAGATGCAGCCGGCAAAATCGTCGTTATTTGCTACCGGAACTAGGGCAGCGCATGTACCAGACCAAATCCATAGTCGGGTGTCTGAGCCACCGCTGCATGAATTGATATTTAAAATCCCATTTGAACTCGGCGTGAATGCATACCATCCGGCAGCGGTTGCGGTCGTTTGCGATGGGGTTCCGGTTAATGTACTCGCCGTGAATGTGCCGGGAGTTACGGGTAGCGCAGTGGCACAGGTGAGGCCCTGAGCGTGGGTTTTCAATCCTACTGCAAGCAGGATTACACCCCACAGATAGTGTAGTGATTTTTTCATAATAGTATGTTAAGTGGTTAAGTGACCACAAGTTAACAAATAATTATCAAAAAAGTTTAAAAGTTTTTCAGGATGATTTTATTGCGCTGGAGTTTTATTTCACCTTTGGTTTCAAGTTGCTTAAGCAGGCGTGAGATGACTACCCTTGAAGAGTGTAAGTCGTCGGCAACTTGTTGGTGCGTATGATTGATTTCTAAGCTGCCTAAAATTTTTGCCTGATCAGAAAGGTACTTGAGCAAGCGTTGGTCCAAATTCATAAAAGCGATAGCGTCTATTGACTCCATCAGCTCTATCATTCTTGAATGGTAACTATTTAAAATAAATTGCCGCCAAGATTTATAGTTATCTAGCCAGCGCTCCATGTTTTCACTTGGAAACATCAATAAAAATGAGGGTTCCATTGAGGTGGCCTTGATTTGAGAGTCTATTTTGCGGGTGCAACATTGCAAAGACATGGCGCAGGTGTCTCCACCTTCCATATAATAGAGCAGCAATTCATCGCCGTTTTCACTTTCTCGTGAAATTTTGATGGAGCCCTCAATAACAATTGGAATCATTTGTAGTTGATCACCTACGTGAACCACTACTTCGTCTGTCGCGGTTTCTCTAATTTTGGCAACTTCTGCCATTTCTTCGAGTAATTCTGACTCGAGTAGATATCCTAAATGGGACTCTAGCAATTCTAACTTATTTACTGCCGATAGCATCTTTGTTGTAGCTGATAAAGAAATTTGCCCAAATGATTTTGGATAGTGCGAAAAGATACGGCGATAAAACAATCGTAAAAAAGACGACTAATCCAATCTGACTCCAGGCACTAAGCCACGGAAACCAAAGATTGCAGGAAGTCCAGATCGTTACAAATAACGCGACACCAAGTGCATATGAAACGTACATTGCGCCGTAATAAAATCCGGGTTCACGTTCGTATTTCAAATGACAAACGTCACATTCTTTGCGGACATCCCCTAGGTACTTAAAATCATATGGGTGAGACACCAAGAATTGACCCTCCTGACATTGCGGACATTTTATCTTGGCAATGCTGTACATTTTTGTTCCTTTTCCAAATATCATAAATCAAAGTTACATCGAATCTTGCAGCTAAAAGGTAACCTAGGTTACCAATGTCAGCTAAACTGACAAAAAGACATCATCAATTGGTTGTATTTGATCAAAATGTCATAAAAATGCTGCCTTTTCTCGATGGCATAATCCTTGACAAGACCTTCGTATCAAAAATTAAATTTAAAATGGGAAAAATTATCGGAATCGACCTCGGAACAACAAACTCTTGTGTTTCGGTCATGGAGGGCAATGAGCCAGTGGTCATTGCCAATGCAGAAGGAAAGCGCACCACTCCTTCAGTAGTTGCTTTTGTTGAAGGTGGGGAACGCAAAGTAGGTGACCCAGCCAAAAGACAAGCGATTACCAATCCAACCAAAACGATATCTTCAATTAAGCGCTTCATGGGCTCTAGCTATGACGAGTCCGCTAAAGAAGTTTCACGCATGCCATACGAAGTCGTCAAAGGCGACAACAACACACCGCGCGTAAAAATCGACGACAGAATGTATTCTCCTCAAGAAATCTCTGCCATGATTCTTCAGAAAATGAAGAAAACAGCAGAAGATTACCTTGGGCAAGAGGTCACTGAAGCAGTTGTAACGGTTCCTGCCTACTTCAACGATGCGCAGCGTCAGGCTACCAAAGAAGCTGGTGAAATCGCGGGTCTTACGATCAAGCGCATTATCAACGAGCCAACTGCCGCAGCACTTGCTTACGGCCTCGACAAAAAAGGCATTGATCAAAAAATCGTTGTTTTTGACTTCGGTGGCGGTACGCACGACGTTTCTGTTCTCGAACTTGGCGACGGCGTATTCGAAGTATTGGCAACTGACGGCGACACCCACTTAGGTGGCGACGACGTCGATGAGGCAATCATCACTTGGTTGGCAGAAGAATTCAAAGCAGAAGAAGGTCTCGACCTTCGTCAAGATCCAATGGCGCTACAACGCTTGAAAGAAGCAGCTGAAAAAGCAAAAATTGAGTTGTCTTCAACTACTTCTACAGAAATCAACTTGCCTTACATCATGCCTGTAAATGGCATTCCAAAGCACCTTGTGCGCACTTTGCAGCGCGCTAAATTTGAGCAACTCATCTCGAGCATTGTTGAGCGCACAATTGCACCTTGCCGTTCTGCACTTTCAAATGCAGGTCTTCAGCCTTCAGACATCGATGAGGTGATCCTCGTGGGTGGTTCTACTCGTATCCCAGTTATTCAGGAGGCAGTGGAGCGTTTCTTCGGAAAAGCACCGTCTAAAGGAGTGAATCCTGACGAGGTTGTTGCTGTTGGTGCCGCTATTCAAGGTGGTGTACTTACCGGTGAAGTGAAAGATGTCTTATTGCTCGATGTCATTCCCCTTTCATTAGGTATCGAAACAATGGGCGGTGTTTTCACTAAACTCATCGATGCAAACACCACCATCCCAACTAAAAAATCGGAAGTTTTCTCTACGGCTGCAGACAACCAGCCTTCTGTTGAAATCCACGTTTTGCAAGGAGAGCGCGCAATGGCCAACGACAACAAAACATTGGGTCGTTTCCAACTTACCGACATTCCACCAGCGCAACGCGGAGTTCCGCAAATTGAAGTGACCTTCGACATCGATGCGAACGGTATCATGAACATCTCTGCCAAAGACAAAGGAACTGGTAAGCAACAATCCATTAAAATTGAGGCATCTAGCGGTTTGTCTGACGAAGAAATCCAGCGCATGAAAGCAGAGGCAGAAGCCAATGCAGAAGCTGACAACAAGCGCCGAGAAGAAGCTGAATTGGTGAACAAAGCAGATTCTTTGATCTTTCAAACAGAGCGTCAATTGAAAGAATACGGCGACAAAATTCCGGCAGATAAAAAGCAACCGATCGAAGATGCATTGGCTGCCTTGAAAACAGAATTTGAAGCCAAAAACATGGCTAACTTACAACCTGCAATGGATCGCCTCAACGAAGTATTCAGTGCAGCGTCTCAAGACATGTACAATGCTTCAAATGACCAAGGCGCAGGGCCAAACGCTGGCGCTGATGCTGGTAGCGGTGCTCCTCAAGATGAAGTTACAGACGTAGACTTCGAGGAAGTCAAAGATAAATAACATACTTCTTTAAAGATTCATGTAAAAACACCCGTGCAAACGGGTGTTTTTTTTATTTTTGTCTATGCTCTATTCCAAATCGTTCTTGCACCGCAGCTCTGACCAATGGGTTGTATTTGTCCATGGGGCAGGGGGGAGCTCTTCCATTTGGCACAAGCAATTAAAAGATTTTTGCGAAAGACACAACGTTTTGGTTCTAGACCTGCGCGGTCATGGCAAAAGTCAGAAGGTGAGCACAGACACTAAAAAATACTCCTTCGAACTAATTGCATCTGATGTCATTGCTCTTCTGGAGCAAAAAGGAATTCAAAAGGCGCATTTTGTTGGCGTTTCTTTGGGTTCAATCGTAATAAAGTCGTTGCGTGCACAACGTCCTGACCTCGTTAAAAGCATGATTTTTGCAGGTGCGGTCACCAAACTCAATGTGCGTTCGCGTGCTATACTGCGTGCCGGTCGCATCTTATACAGCGTGCTACCCCAAATGTCCCTGTATCGCTTAATGGCGCGCATCATGATGCCCCGCTCTAATCACAAAGAATCTCGGCATTTATTTATCAACGAAGCCAAAAAGGTCATGGATAAAGAATTTCAGCGTTGGTTCAAGCTCACCGCCAGGCTAACTGCTTATCTCACGCGCATCAATTCTACTCCCGAAACCATCCCTACTTTGTATGTAATGGGAGAGCAAGACCACATGTTTTTGAACCCTGTACGTATTTTAGTGACTCAAGACAAGGCTTCAGAGCTTCGCGTTGTTCCCGAGTGCGGCCATGTTGTCAATTACGAACAAGCCGAGACATTCAACCATTTGGCCCTCCAATTTATCTCTCGTCACTGCGCTTAAGGCGACTTAATTAACATTTCGCAGGCATATTGTTAAAAAACAATCTTGCTTCTATGCCGCTGCCGACTGAATTTAACTTAAATTTGTGCTCAATTTGCAGCGAAGGTTTCGCTCAAAGAAACTTGTAAATTGAAGCTCCTATGCCTAAAGATCTTTCGATCAAATCCGTTCTCATTATTGGTAGTGGTCCTATTGTTATTGGTCAAGCCTGCGAATTCGACTACTCTGGTTCTCAAGCCGCACGCTCTTTGCGTGAAGAAGGAATCGAAGTTACGCTCATCAATTCCAATCCGGCTACCATCATGACCGACAAAGTGGTTGCCGATAACGTCTATTTGCAGCCCTTAGAACCAGAAAGCATTATCAAGATCCTTCAAAATCATCAGATAGATGCTGTTTTGCCAACTATGGGAGGTCAAACTGCACTCAATCTTTGCATTCAGTGCGATGAAATGGGCATCTGGGAACAACACGGCGTGCGCATCATCGGAGTCGATATCAACGCCATTGAAATTACCGAAAATCGCGAAGCATTCCGCGAACTCATGCTAGAAATTGGAGTGCCAATGGCACCTCAAAAAACGGCAAAGTCCTTCCTCGAAGGAAAGGAAATTGCCCAGGAATTTGGTTTTCCGCTTTGCATTCGCCCTTCTTACACCCTTGGGGGTTCAGGAGCCAGTATTTTACACGAGCCTAAAGAATTCGATAATCTTCTAGAGCGTGGCTTGCAGCTTTCACCGATTCATGAAGTCATGATCGATAAAGCATTGTTGGGCTGGAAAGAATACGAGCTAGAGCTTTTGCGCGATGCCAACGATAACGTCGTGATCATCTGTTCAATAGAAAACTTTGACCCCATGGGGATCCACACCGGAGACTCCATCACTGTGGCTCCTGCCATGACCCTTTCCGATACCACCTTCCAAAAAATGCGCGATATGGCCATCAACATGATGCGCTCTATTGGTAATTTTGCTGGTGGTTGCAACGTACAATTTGCTGTCTCCCCAGACAACAACGAAGACATCATCGCTATTGAAATCAATCCGCGCGTTTCTCGTTCTTCTGCGTTGGCCTCTAAGGCAACGGGTTATCCTATTGCCAAAATCGCTTCAAAATTAGCTATTGGTTATCACCTCAACGAGCTGAGCAACCAAATCACCAAAACCACTTCTGCGCTTTTTGAGCCTACCCTAGACTACGTCATTGTCAAGATCCCGCGTTGGAACTTCAATAAATTCCCCGGCACCAACCGCCAACTTGGCCTGCAAATGAAATCGGTAGGAGAGGTAATGGGCATCGGGCGCAGCTTCCAAGAAGCGTTGCAAAAAGCATGTCAGTCTTTGGAAATCAATCGCAATGGTTTAGGTGCAGATGGCAAAGAACTGACCAACCAAAACGAAATCCTTCATTCTTTAGAATTTGCAAGCTGGAACCGCTTGTTTCATATCTACGACGCCATTAAATTGGGCATTCCCTTCAAGACCATCGTCGAGAAAACAAAAATTGACATCTGGTTCTTGAAGCAAATCGAAGATTTGATCAAGCTCGAACGAAAAATCGAGAAACATCACTTAGAAAATCTTCCTGAAGACCTGCTATTTGAAGCCAAGCAAAAAGGCTATGCAGATCGTCAAATTGCCCATCTTTTGCGCTGCCTAGAATCAGAAGTGTCACAAAAAAGAAAAGACCTCGGAATCAACCGTGTCTATAAACTTGTTGATACCTGTGCTGCTGAATTCGAAGCACAAACACCATACTATTATTCGACCTTCGAATACGAAAACGAAAGTGTCGTAAGTGAGCGCCCTAAGGTTGTCGTTTTGGGTTCTGGCCCGAACCGCATTGGGCAAGGCATCGAATTCGACTACTCTTGTGTACACGGTGTTTTAGCAGCCAAAGAATGCGGCTATGAAACCATCATGATCAATTGCAACCCAGAAACGGTTTCAACTGATTTTGACACCGCCGATAAACTCTATTTTGAGCCAGTATTCTGGGAACACATCTACGACATCATTCAACACGAAAAACCAATTGGTGTCATTGTGCAACTCGGTGGCCAGACCGCACTGAAGCTCGCTGAAAAACTACAGCGATATGGCATTCCAATTTTAGGCACATCCTACGAAGCCTTAGACCTCGCCGAAGACCGCGGTCGCTTTTCTAAATTACTCGAGAAAAATAATGTTCCTTTCCCTAAATATGGGGTTGTAGAAAGCGCTGAACAAGCCATCGAACTTTCAGAAACACTTGGTTTTCCGCTACTCGTTCGTCCTTCCTATGTATTGGGTGGGCAAAAAATGAAAATTGTCATCAACAAAGAAGAACTCGAGCACCACGTCGTTGATATCCTCAACGAAATGGGCAATAACCAAATCTTGCTCGATCACTTCTTGGGTGGGGCTATAGAAGCCGAGGCCGATGCCATTTGCGACGGCGAAAACGTCTATATCATCGGCATCATGCAACACATCGAGCCTGCGGGTATCCACTCCGGCGACTCCTATGCGGTTCTGCCGCCATATAACCTCGGCGACTTCGTCATGACACAAATCGAAGACATCACTAAAAAGATTGCCGTAGAACTCAAAACCGTTGGGTTACTCAACATTCAATTTGCGATCAAAGACGATAAAGTTTATGTCATTGAGGCCAATCCGCGCGCTTCGCGCACCGTACCTTTTATTGCAAAAGCCTACGACGAGCCTTATGTAAACTATGCCACAAAAGTCATGCTCGGGCATAAGAAAGTCACAGATTTTAATTTTCAGCCGCGCAAAGAGGGTTATGCGATCAAAATCCCAGTTTTCTCCTATGAGAAATTCCCAGATGTCAAAAAAGAATTAGGTCCAGAAATGAAATCTACCGGCGAAGCCATTCGCTTCATCAAAGATTTAAAAGATCCTTTCTTCACTAAAATTTACGCCGAAAGAAATATGCACCTTTCGCGTTAAGTTTCGCTCCCTTGCTTTGCGATTAGGCCATGGCTTTTCGTATATTTGTTAGATGCAGCGCCTAGACGACATCACCGCACCAATTCAGCAAGAATTAGTCGATTTTGAAATTCATTTTCAAAACGCCATGCATGCCGACGTCGCGCTGCTCGATAAAGTCACCAGCTACATCGTCAAGCGCAAAGGCAAGCAGTTGCGCCCAATGTTTGTTTTTCTGAGTGCCAAAATGCTCGGCGAAATCAATCCCACAACTTTTGATGCCACTACGCTTGTAGAGCTCTTGCATACCGCTACACTTGTTCACGACGACGTCGTAGACGACGCCGCAGAGCGCCGTGGTTTTTTCTCTGTAAATGCGCTCTGGAAAAACAAAATTGCTGTTTTAGTCGGCGACTACATGCTTTCGCGCATTTTGTTGCTTTCCATCGAAAAACGCAACATGGACCTCCTCGAAATTGTTGCTAGGGCAGTCCAAGAAATGTCAGAGGGCGAGTTACTTCAAATCGAAAAAGCACGCCAACTCGACATCACTGAAGAGGTCTATTATGAGGTAATCCGCAAAAAAACAGCTTCACTTATCGCTACTTGCTGCGAGGCGGGTGCTTTAAGTGTTGGAGCTCAAGGTGAGCGCAGTAAAATGCGTCAATTTGGCGAACTTATTGGCCTTGCTTTCCAAATCAAAGACGATATCTTTGACTACGGCACGGGCGAACACATTGGCAAGCCAACTGGTATTGATATCCGAGAACAAAAGTTAACACTTCCCCTTATTTATGCGTTGCAAAATGCGCCGCTCTCTATTCAAAAAGAACTTCGTTACATTATCAAAAATGAATACGATGTAAGCAGCCGTGTACAACGTGCAATCACCCTAGTTTGGCAGGCTGGTGGGGTCAAATATGCTCAAAAACGCATGGAAGAATTGGCTGCCGAGGCATTAGCAATTTTGGCAAGCTACCCCGACAGCCCTGCAAAAGCTTCGTTAATAGGTTTGGTAGCTTACACCATGAACCGCGAAAAATAGACACATGAATCCTATTAAACTTATATTGGTATTTACACTTTTCTTCACCATTTTCTCTTGTGAGCAAACACAAAAGAAGCAAGAAGAAAAACAGGTGGTCAAAGAAGACCTCGTTGAAATCAAAGATGGCCACTACAAAGAGTGGTACCCGGGCAAAAAACAGCTCAAATACGAAGGTGACCTCACTCAAAAAGGAGATCGCGAAGGCAAGTGGAATTATTTTAGCGATAAAGGTAATCTGCTCTCCTTTACGTTTTATGTTGCTGGCAAAAAGAATGGGCATTCTGTCGTCAAATACCCAAATGGCAAAATACATTATTACGGCCAATACAAAGACGACCAAATGGTTGGTGAATGGGTGACCTACGACGAAAAAGGAAACAAAACCGTCAACACTTTCAATCCGTAATCTTTACATGAGTAAGATTCCGCCGCATATCGTTGATCAAATTCTACAAACCGCTCGCATCGAGGAGGTCATTGGTGAATTTGTGCAACTCAAGCGTGCAGGCTCTAACCTCAAAGGGCTCAGTCCGTTTACGGATGAAAAAACGCCATCTTTTGTCGTTTCGCCGGTCAAACAAATTTTCAAGTGCTTTTCTACCGGAAAAGGGGGCAATGCCGCCAGTTTTTTAATGGAAAAAGAGCATTTTAGCTATCCGGAGGCCCTGCGCTGGTTGGCCAAACGCTACAACATAGAAGTTCCAGAAGAACGCGAAGCTACCGCAGAAGAACTCGCCGCCCTCAACGAGCGCGAGAGTTTTTTGATCATCAATGAGTTCGCCAAAAACACCTTTGCCGACATGCTCCTTAATTCGCAAGAAGGAAAAGCCATTGGCTTATCTTATTTCGAAGAGCGCGGCTTCAGCAAAGCAACTATAGAAAAGTTTCAGTTGGGTTATTGCCTCAATACGGGCTCGGCCTTCACAGACCTCGCCCTAGAAAAAGGCTACAACAAAGATTACCTAGAAGCTATTGGCCTCACAAAATCCAAAGACGAACGTACTTTCGACTTTTTCAAAGGCCGCGTCATGTTCCCTATTCATAGTGTCTCTGGCCGCGTACTCGGTTTTGGAGGTCGCACATTACTCGCCGATAAAAAAGTCGCCAAATACTTTAATTCTCCTGAGAGCATCATCTACAACAAAAGCGAGATCCTTTATGGGCTCTATTTTGCCAAAGGTGATATCGTAAAATACAACGAATGCTTGCTCTGCGAGGGCTACACCGACGTCATTAGCATGCACCAAGCGGGCATTCAAAACGTAGTTTCATCTTCAGGCACCTCGCTCACCAAAGAGCAAGTCAAATTGGTGAGCCGCTATACCAAAAACCTCACCATTCTCTACGACGGCGATGCAGCAGGTATCAAAGCTAGTTTCCGTGGTATTGACCTCATTTTAGAAGAAGGCTTGAATGTTAAAGTAGTGCTCTTCCCAGATGGCGAGGACCCCGACTCCTTCTCTAAATCAAGATCGGCGGCAGAATTGAGCGCATATATTGCAGGGCACAAACAAGATTTCATTTCATTTAAGGCCAGCATCTTGCTCGCCGACGGCGGCAACGACCCTATACTCCGTGCTGGCCTCATCAAGGATATCGTACATTCCGTCTCACTCATTCCCGATCAAATTACGCGTTCGGTCTATGTGCAACAACTTGCCCAACAATTTGATATCTCTGAGTCTATTGTGCAGTCCGAGCTTTTGCAATTGCGCAAGTCGGCAATGGCCAAAACTTACCAAGACCCCGCTCTCGGCGCTCTAGAACTACCCAAAAACCCGACGCCACAATCGCTAGAAGCGACGGCAACTCAAGAAGAAGATTTCACCATCTTTGAAGCAGAGCTCATTCGCGTGCTGATCAAATATGGCACGCGCGCCATTATATGGCAAGAGCCCGGGCAGCCAGAAACCCAAACGAGTGTCATAGAACTCATTGTTCACGAACTCCAAAAAGATGAGCTGTATTTTCAGGTCCCTCTTTTTGAAGAAATTTACCGGATTTTTGAAAATGGCGTGCTTCAAGAAAACACACTCTACGAAGCCACCTATTTTTTACGCCATGAAAAACAAGAAATAGTTCAATTTGTAGCCGATATAGAAGCGCAAGAAACAGAGCTTAGTCACAATTGGGTTTCTCGCTATAAAATTCAAACCAAGTCAGAAGCCGATGACCTCTACCAAACAGTTGTGCAGGTCATTTACCGTTTCAAATTGGCATTTGTGGAACAAAAAATCAATAGCATCCGAGCAGAACTCGAAAAAAATACACTTCAAGACGAAGACCTCCTTTTGGCACTCGGTGAATTAGTCAGTCTTGAAAAAGTTAAAATGTTGCTTTCCGAACAAATAGGAATTACTTTAATCCGTTAAAATGCTTGACGAAACCCTATTTAATATTGGCCCTTATGAAATTTGCTTTGGGAATTTAATCTTCCTTTTGCTCATTTTTTTAGTCGCAGCCATCTTGCGTCGTTTTGTTCATCGGGCATTAAAAGGATATGTCAAGAGTGCAAATTTACAGCTTGAGGCCAAGCAAATGGCGCGTTTGCGCCTCGTAAGTCAAAGCGTATATTTGCTTGCCATTTACATTGCTGTGCTCAGTTTGCGTTACAACAACGGGCACGTCACCTTCAATGATTTTCTGCAGTTCAAGTTGCTCTCTTTTGAGTCATTTAAAATAGACTTCGCCGATATCCTGATCGTTATTTCTGTGTTTTTTGGCGCCAAAATCGTGGTCAATCTGACACGCCTCTATTTTGCACGCCGCTTTAAAAGCAGCCAACACTATGACGCCGGCACCGAATTTGTCTACAATCAGTTGGCCAAATATTTTATTTATGTGGCGTCCATCTTGTTGTGCTTCAAGCTACTCGGCATAGACCTCATGATCGTACTCACTAGTTCAGTAGGGCTTTTAGTGGGTTTAGGTCTAGGATTACAAGATGTATTCAAAGACATGATTGCCGGAATTGTTTTGCTTTTCGAAGGCAATCTAAGAGTGGGCGACATCGTAGAAATTTCAGGAAAATCCAAAATAAATGGCGTAAGTAATGAGGCAATGGTAGCTAAAATTGTCAAGATCAACGTCCGCACTACCCAAATTCAAACCCGAGAGGGCAATGTACTGATCATTCCCAATACGCACCTTACACAAGATCGCATCGAAAACTGGAGCCACGGCTCTGAACTCACACGCTTTACCATCAAGCTTACGGTAGCATACGGAGCAGAGCTCCCACTTATTGAACGCTTGCTCAAACAAGCGGCTTTAGCGCATCCTAAAGTGAAGAAAAACAATCCAGTAATCGTGCGTCTTTCCGATTTTGGCGAGTCTGGTCTGGAATTGGAACTCATTTTTTGGGCAGACCAAAGTTGGGATATCAATAACTACAAATCCGAAATCAGGTTTGAAATTGACCGCTTGTTCAGGAACTACGGTATCGAAATACCTTACCCACAGCGCGTTATGCATCAGGCGCCTTCGCGCAATTCGTAGAGATAGCGCTGGATGGTATTTTCAATGCCAAGGTAAAGTGCATCTGAGATAAGCGCATGCCCAATTGAAACTTCGTCTAGTTCTACTAATGCTGCTTTCAAGAACGCTAAATTCTCCAAGCTTAAGTCATGTCCTGCATTGATGCCCAGCCCAAGTTTTTGGGCATGGATTGCAGCTGTTTGATACGGCGCAACAGCTTTGATTTTGTCTTGGGCAAAGTTCTCGGCATATGGGCCAGTATAGAACTCAATGCGGTCAGCGCCTAATTCTTTGGCTTTGCTTATTTGTAGAAGGTCAGTTTCCATGAAAAGCGAGACGCGTATGCCCATTGCTTTGATTTGTGCAATGATAGGACCCAAAAAATCGGCTTGACCTAAACAATCCCAACCTGCGTTAGAGGTGAGCACCCCCGGGGGGTCGGGTACTAATGTGGCTTGTTCTGGTTTTAAGTCTTTAACGAGTTGAAGATAGCGCTCATCGGGGTAGCCTTCTATGTTAAATTCGGTTTGAATATGCTTCCGAAGATCATAGCAATCTTGCGTGGTAATGTGCCTTTCGTCTGGCCTTGGGTGTACAGTGATTCCTTGTGCACCGAATCTTTCGGCATCAAGTGCAAATTGCAAAACGTTGGGCGTTTGCCCACCGCGCGCATTGCGCAGCGTTGCGATTTTATTGATATTCACGCTAAGTCTGGTCATGGCACAATAATTGAGTTGCAAAAGTACGAAACATTCAAGGAATTTAGTATTTTGCGCCCACTATGAGAGCTTCTAACATACTTTCTGAACAGATACCACCCTTATTACATACGGATACTGGTGAAAAAGCCCTTTTCTGGATGGATGAATTTCAAGTCAATCACTTGCCAGTTCTAAAAAACGGCAATTTCGTGGGCCTAATTTCTGAGTCTGAATTGCTCGATCAAGTGAGTCTAGAAGAAAGCCTAGATCAACTGTTTCAACACCTGCCGCGTCCTTTCGCTTACGCCGACGCGCATTTGTTTGATTTATTACAGCATTTTGCGTTGTTCAAATTAACCGTCCTGCCTGTTCTCGACCGCCAAGAAAATTACCTCGGTGTCATTAGCGCTCAGGAGTTATTGCAATTATTGGCAGAAACAAGTGGGCTCAACGAATCTGGCTCTGTACTCGTTCTAGAAATGAATGCCATCGATTACACGCTAGCCCAAATTGCCCAAATTGTCGAGAGCAATCAAGCAAAAATCCTGAATTTATTTGTCAGTAATCTTCCGGATAGCACCAAAATTCAAGTGAATTTGCGCATCAATCAACAAAACCTAAGTGCAATTATCCGTACCTTTGAGCGCTATGATTACCAAGTTCTAGCTAGCTATCAAGACAGCCAACAACCAGATGAACTCCAAGATCGCTACCGAGAACTCATGCATTATTTGAGCATGTAATGAAACAAATCGCTATTTACGCCAAAAAAATAAGCAAGCAAGACCACAAAGTCTTAGAAAATCTGTTGCTCGCTATTGAGCAGTTAGGTTGGAAAGCTGTGCTTGATTTTGAAAGCCACCTAGACCTCAAAAAAGGTTTCGACCTCATGATCAGTCTTGGGGGCGATGGCACTTTCTTAAAGGCAGTTTCGTTTGTCAGAGATTCAAACGTTCCAATTCTCGGTATCAACACCGGCCGACTCGGCTTTTTGTCAAACATCTCCAAAGAACAAATAGAGCAAACCCTGCAGCGTTTTGAAGCAGGTCAGTACGAATTTCAAAAAAGGTCACTTTTGCGCGTTCATACCGAAAACGATCTCTTTGCCGACGAAAATTTTGCGCTCAATGAGCTCACACTCCAGAAAAAAGACACTTCATCCATGATCAAAGTGCACGCTTCTCTCGGAGACAAATTCTTAAATACCTATTGGGCCGACGGCTTGATAGTCGCTACACCAACGGGTTCTACAGCCTACAGCCTAAGTTGCGGAGGCCCAATCATTACCCCTGGTTGTCAAGTGCATATCATCACGCCAATTGCGCCGCACAATCTGAATGTGCGCCCTGTAGTTGTTCCTGATCACATGCCGATTTCCTTAGAAGTAGAAGGCCGAGACAGGTCTTATTTACTTTCTCTCGACGGTCATTCACAAAATATCAAACAAGGCGAAAAGGTGACTATCACCAAAGCTGAGTTCATGATCAACGTCGTTAAATTCGAAGACAATAACTTTTTAGATACCATCCGTAACAAAATGTTTTGGGGTTCAGATACCCGAAATAAAATATAAAAGCAAATGAAAAAATATATTCTTCCGCTCAGCATCCTTGTTGCAGCTCAAATCCAGGCCCAGACGCCACAAATTTCTTCGAGAATTGACTCCGTGAGTTATTTAGCAGGCCAAAATATCGCACAAAGTGTGCTTAAAGATTTTCCTGAAGCCAATGTTTCCCTGCTTTTGCAAGGGCTCAGCGATGCCATGATGCAGCGCCCAAGCTTGCTTCAAGACCCTTCTAATCAATGCGTGATGTCCTATTTTCAGGAAAAAATGCAGGCGCTTCAACAAGCAGAAGAGGCAGTTAATCAAGAGGCGCTTGCCGCTGAAAAAGAGGCGGGAAGAGCAAATCGAGAAAAAGGAGAGGCTTTTTTAGCGGAAAATGCAAAAAAGAGCGGCATTCAAACAACAGCGAGCGGTTTGCAATACGAAGTCTTGAAAAAGGGTAGAGGGAGCAAACCTACAGCGAGTTCTACAGTGAAAGTTCATTATACCGGGACTACCATCAACGGCGAGGTCTTCGATAGTTCTGTGGAACGCAAAGAACCGATCTCCTTTCCATTAAACGCCGTGATCCCCGGCTGGACAGAAGGCGTTCAACTCATGAGCGTAGGTTCAAAATTCCGCTTTTATATTCCTCAAGAATTGGCTTATGGCCCAGGTTCACCAACGCCTCTCATTCCACCTTACTCTGTTTTGATTTTTGAAGTTGAATTATTAGATATTGAAAAATAACACCATGAAAAAATTACTTTTTACACTTTTGTTCTTGCCTTTTACCGGATTGCTCCATGCGCAGCACGCTACAGAAATGGCTGACGGTATTTATGCGCGTTTTGTGACCAATAAAGGCACAATCGTTTGTCAGCTAGAGTATCAAAAAACACCCATGACAGTCGGGAATTTTGTAGGTTTAGCCGAAGGAAAACTGAAAGTTGACGAGGTGGTGGTCAGCAAGCCCTTTTTTGACGGCCTCATTTTTCACCGTGTTATTGCCGATTTCATGATTCAAGGTGGTGATCCTCAAGGCACAGGCATGGGAGACCCAGGCTACAAATTTTACGACGAAATTGACCCAAGTCTCAAGCATGTGGGCCCTGGTATACTCTCCATGGCCAACTCAGGCCCAAACACCAATGGTTCGCAATTTTTCATTACACACAAAGAAACACCTTGGCTCGACGGCAAGCATACTGTCTTTGGGCATGTGATTGCTGGTCAAGAGGTCGTGAATGCAATTGCACAAAACGATACTATGCGCAAGGTAGAAATCATTCGCATCGGAACAGATGCTCAGAAATGGAATGCACAAGCTGCATTTGATCAAGTTTACCTCGCAAAGAAAGCACAAGAAGCTGCGGAGCAGGCCGAGCTAGCACAAATTTCAGCGATGTCTCAAGAAGACTACAAGAATTACATGTATACAGAAGTCAAGAAGAACTTTCCTGCTGCTCAACAAAGCGCATCAGGCTTGGTATATGTTATTTTAGATAACGGCACAGGCGCTGAGGTAAAAGACGGCAAAAAAGTGAGTCTACACTATACGGGTACGTTGCGTCGTGGTGGCAAGAAATTCGACTCTTCTAAAGACCGCAATGCACCACTTGAATTTCAATATAAAGTACAGCGCATGATTCCTGGGTTTGAAGAAGGAATTACTTACATTAAAGAGGGTGGTAAAATTTTACTATTCATTCCTTACTACAACGCATACGGCAAACAAGGCCGACCTGGGGCTATTCCGCCATACTCAGACTTGGTTTTTGAAATTGAATTATTGAAAGTTCAAGATGCAGAAGCTCCTCCGGCACATAACGAGCACGACGGTCATCAGCACTAAATCTTATTCGTTCGAAAAAGCGTAAGAAACAATATTAGCACCCATCTGCAGCGCTTGGCGTCTTTTTTCGGGTGGGTCGTTGTGTACTTGCGGGTCTTCCCAACCGTCAGATAGGTCGGTCTCGTAGGTATAAATACACACCAAGCGCCCGTCTATTACAATTCCGAAAGCTTGTGGGCGTTTGCCATCGTGTTCGTGAATTTTAGGAAGGCCATTAGGGAATTTGTAACGCTGGGCATAAATCGGATGACTAGTCGGAATTTCAGTAAGTGTTGCCTCAGGAAAAACTTTTTTAAGTTCAGCCCTTACAAAGCCGTCCATGCCGTAGTTGTCATCTATGTGGAGAAAACCGCCAGAAAGCAAATAATTCCTGAGGTTCTGCGCCTCAGATTTCGAAAAAACCACATTCCCGTGCCCAGTCATGTGCACAAACGGATACTGAAATAGATCTGCGCTTCCGACTTCTACATAAGGAACTTCTTTGGAAATACTCATGCCGAGTTCGGAATTGCAAAACTTTATGAGGTTGGGTAATGCCGTTGGGTTGGCGTAGTAGTCGCCACCGCCATTGTACTTCAAAACAGCCATCTGGTAGCTTTGTGCTGTTAGCTGAAGCGTTGCAAATAAGGCTGCAAAAAGGATGCTGAAATTTCTCACGTTCGTCTTTTGTAATAGTAAATTTGGTCGGTTCCGAAGGCATGAACGTTGGTCGGGACTCGATTGAGAATTGGCGCTTTGACGCCTTCGCCGTAATTGAGGTCGCCAACTAACACATAAGCTTCGTCCCAAACGTTGTCAATGATAAAATACTGCAAAGTACGACTACCTCCTTCTACCATCACAGAGTGAATGCCTCGTTTGTAGAGTTCTTCGAGGATATTTTTAGTTGCCGTTTCTTGAATTTTAATCCATTCGATGTTCCCTTTTTTCTCATTTTTAAGCCGGTTAAAAATAAGAGTTGGTGCATCTTCTGAAAAGAGACTGATGTCGTTCTGTACTTGCAGTTGGCTGTCAATTAAAATGCGAATCGGGTTTTTGCCACTGACGTCTCTAACGGTAAGTGTGGGGTTATCGTTGAGGGCCGTGTGCTTGCCCACTAGTATGCTCATTTCCTGACTGCGCCAATGATGGACCAACGAACGCGATTCTTCAGAAGAAATCCAGTTGATTCCTTTTTGGTCGGCTATTCTAATGCGATCGAGAAAGCCGTCTTTGGTTTGAGCCCATTTAAGTACAACATATGGTCTTTGTTTTTCATGGAAACAAAAGAATCTTTTGTTGAGCTTTTTGGCGGCTGCTTCTAAAACACCCACCTCGACATCTATTCCAGCCTTCTGCAAGCGTTCGATTCCTTTGCCCGCAACCTTTGGATTGGGGTCTTTGCAAGCAATGATGACCCGACTCACTTTCTTTTCTATGAGTAGATTGCTGCATGGTGGCGTTTTGCCAAAATGAGCGCAGGGCTCTAAACTCACGTAAACAGTTGCGCCTTCGATTGTTTGGTCATTTTGGACAGAAGCGATGGCATTGACCTCGGCGTGAGGACCTCCAAAAACACGGTGGTAACCTTCGCCAATTATTTGCCCGTCCTTGACAATCACGCAGCCTACCATAGGGTTGGGTGATACCGCACCTTGACCAAGAATGGCTAGGTCCAGACAACGCTGCATGTAGTCTTGATGCTTCATTGTTTCAAAGTTACTGATTTCAGTTAGAAGGCTGAACCCAACGAAAGGTTAAATTAAGTCTAGGAGTCAATAGATGCTTCACCTTTGGCAATTGATGTTTGTAATGATGCTGCAAAGCCCCATGCATGTGCAATAGGCTGCCATTTGTCAAACTGATTTTTTTCTTTTCACCAGTCACTATATGCTTCAGTTCAAAGATCCTGTCGGCACCCAAACTGATGGAGGCAATACTCGGGTTAGTGCCCAATACTTTTTCGTTGTCTGCATGCCAACCGTTTGAATCGGCACCGTTGCGGTAGTAATTGATTAGTAATGCGTTGTATTTGTATCCCGTTTTTTGTTCGACTTTAAGCCGCAAATCATTCAAAAAAGACGGAAATTCTTCAGCCTTGAGTTGCTGTCCTGAATAGCCATATGGAGCTCCGTTGAGCGAATAATAAGCCTCTAAACGCGGCACACTTACTTTTTTGCCGAAAAGAAAAATCTCATTTTGGCGAAAGGTATTTTCCTTTTTGATTTGCTCAAACAATAACAATGCTTCTGCTGGGTCCAAAAAATTTGGAAAATAATCGGCATAACCATCTGTAGAAATCACGGCTATTTGTCCTGAATTTTCGTACTCGCTAAACATTCCTATTTTTGTGATAAAAATACGACATGCACTTCATCGAAACACTATTCGATCTCAAATCAGGAGATTTCAGTAAAGTTCTTTTCTCCTTGCTCACCAACGTAATTCTCGCAATTGTTATTGCGGTTGTGGGATTCTGGCTAACGGGAGTGCTTACACGCTTGGTCAATCGCATCTTGCGCAAAAGCGAAACAGACCCCGGACTTATTTCTTTTCTGACTAGTTTTTTATCCATGGCGCTCAAAATAATGGTGGTCATTACCTCCATTACGCAATTAGGTGTCGAAATGACTTCCTTCTTAACCTTGCTTGGTGCTGCGGGCATCGCTGTTGGTATGGCATTTTCAGGAACGCTGTCGAACTTTGCAGGTGGCATCATGATCCTCGTTTTGAAACCTTTCAAAGTTGGCGATGATATCAAGGCTCTTGGCGAACAAGGCGTAGTTTCAGAAATTCAGATTTTCAACACCTATCTTAGAACAGCAGACAACAAAACGCTGGTGTATCCAAATGGTCCGCTTGCCAACGGAACCATTATCAATTATACCAAAGAGAAAAACAGAAGAATCGAATGGACCTTATTAGTTGATCAAGCTGCAAACATTGGCCAAATACAAGAAATCATTGAACGCACCTTAGCCACAGACAAGCGCATTCAAACGAAGCCTGAGCCATTGGTGGGTGTGCAGCAGCTCACCGAAGTTGGCTTGGAGTTGAAAGTGCGTTGTTGGGTCAAGAACCAAGATTATGGGTCTGTCTTTCATCAAGGGCAACAAGCCATGATCGAGGCATTAAGAGCAGCACAAATTGCATTTGCAAAGTCTTAACGATTTTTTCTTAATTTCGAAACCTAACTCATTTACACATTTTTGAAATGTGAACCTAAACCTTACGCATATGCTACTCACTATTCTTTTACTCATTTTTACGGTTGTTGTTGCCCCTTTGATTTGCCTTAATTTCGGCTATACACCCAATGATCTTCAATACGATATCCTCGGTCAAATGGCCTTTCCGGTTGGTATTGTTATTGCCTATTGTTTCATCGTTGGTGAGCTCTCACGCAATAATTCTCAAGTAGATAAACTTTGGAGCATTGTACCAATTTACTACGTTTGGCACATGACTCTTTTAGCACCTGAACTTTCTGAGCGCATGGTCTTAATGGCTGTGTTAGTAAGTATTTGGGGAGCACGTCTTACATTTAATTTTGCCCGAAGAGGAGCTTATACTTGGCGTTTTTGGGCAGGAGAAGAAGACTATCGTTGGGAAGAACTTCGCAAGAGACCAGGTTTTGACAACAAGTTCATTTGGGGTCTTTTCAATTTGTTTTTCATTTCTGCTTATCAAAACGTCTTGATTTTTTCTTTTACCGTTCCAATTCTCGCAACGCTCTCAGATCAAGCAAATCCGTCATTAAACACGATAGACTACGTTTTAGCCGCCCTTATGCTAGTCGCCGTAGCCATAGAATTTATAGCTGATCAGCAGCAATATAACTACCAAACTGAAAAACACCGCCGTATCAAAGCAGGTGAGGAGCTTGGTGCATACGAAAAGGGTTTTGTATCGACTGGGCTTTGGGGAATTGTACGTCATCCAAATTACGCAATGGAGCAGTCTATTTGGATTATCTTCTATTTGTTTAGCGTCAATGCAACAGGTCAGTGGGTCAACTGGACCATTGGTGGCTGCGTATTGTTAGTGATTTTATTCAAGGGTAGTTCTGACTTCTCAGAAGAGCTCTCAGCCAATAAATACCCCGCCTACAAAGACTATCAAAAAAGTGTCCCGAGGTTTATTCCATTTTTGAAATTTGGAAAATAAACCGGATTTCTAAGGAGGCTTCTACCTTAAGAATTTAAATACACTAAACGCTAGAGCAAAAAATACGACAACCTGCATGAACCATTGTGCAGGGCTGCGGTGACCTTTGGATCGTAAGTAAAAGTGATTGACGGTTCCGACAGCTATGCCAATAAATAAAGAAATCAATAAAGGATTTTTCATTGAAGGCTTTGACAATTAAGCGCGTTCTTTAGATCAAGCCAAATTGCTCGAAATGGTGGCTAAAGTGCTTGGTGTGTAGGCGCTGCCATTGGGTGTAGTTGAGTTGGCCATAGAATGGATGTAGCGCTGTTGCGTTCTCATTTTCTTCGTAGTATTCTAGAAAGCTTAGGAAGGCATCGGTGAATTCATCTATAGCGGTTTCGAGTTCGTCGTTGCGCAATGGTGTTTCTGGGGTTGCAAAAGAAACCTGGACGTCTTTGGCCATAGGTTTATCGGTTTCTAGCCAAGCTTGCATGCGCTCAATGCGCTCTTGCGGAACTTCGAGCGCGTAGTTGCCCTCACCGACAGACATGTAAAGCGCATCTGCGAGGTGCTCTACCATGCGTTGTGGGCTCATTTGCCCCCATGCAGGTGTTGTGTTTAGAGAAAGTTGATTGAGTTGGGCCAACATGGCCTCGAGATCTAAGCGAAAGGTAGTAGACATTATTTTTGACCTACGATAATATGAAGTGAATGGGGCACGACGCGCACATTGAGCTCACGCAGTACGGTAAGCGGCTCGCCGTCGTGGTGAGCAACGCCATTAGGAATAGAGATTGTCGCTTTCTCAAAGGAAATTACTTCGGCATAGCTAGACTGGTCTGATTTACCTGTAAAAAATTGATAAATCATTTTAGGGATACCAAACAAAGAGAATGGTTTGAGTAAAAATAGCTCCAGTTTACCGTCTGTAGCGTCGGATTTTGGCGAAACCTTAAAGCCATTGCCAAATTCAGAAGTATTGGCGATGGTACAAAGCACTACAGGTAGTTTTTTGATTTGCCCATTGGTATCGATAGAGATATTCATGGGGTTGTAGCGGAAAAATTCTTTAAATACGTGCTTGACGTAGGTCCAGAAGCCGCGTTTGTGATCTTCGTCGAATTTCTTGGCGATGACAGCATCAAGACCATAGCCCCCAACACCAAGGAAAGGTTGGTCATTGACCATGACGGTATCCATGGTGATTTGATGGTTGCGATTGATGGTTTGGATGGCTTTTTTGACGTCGCGTGGGATGAACATGTGACGTGCAAGACCATTGCCGGATCCAATCGGGATGACGGCAAGACTTGTTTTGGTACCGATAAGTGCAGTACCAACCTCGTGTACAGAGCCGTCGCCACCTACAGCACAAACAACGTCGATGCCGAGTTGAACGGCTTCTTGGGCGATTTCAATGGCGTGTCCTTTGTGTTTGGTGTATTGGATTTCGAAAGCGTAGGTATCGTGGTCTAGAAAACGACGGATAAGCGCAGGGATGTCGTCTTTGCGACGAACTCCTGAGATGGGATTGATAATAAACCAAATGCGCTTTTTCATGATGGGTGTGCGCGAGGCGCTTTTCTCAAAATTAAACAATTTTTGGCAATAAAGCCCAAAGTTTTATGCTTTTTATAGAGCAATTTCAGGCTTTTACGCTACATTTAGCAACAAAAATGATGCCATGAAGAAGAAAGCTGATAAAGACCCAATTGCTACCAATCGTCAACATCTCATCGATATTTTGCTCCATAAATCAGCGCTTAAACAAGATATTGCCGACGATATCGAGCTTGTCTTTGCTCAATTGCGTACATTAATTGATCAGGAGTTAGCAGCTTTAAAAGAAGTCATAACTGATGAGCGCGTCCGCCTATGGGTAAAGGATAGAGGCGATCACGAATTTCATGTCTACATTGGCAGTGACGTTTTGGTGTTCAATTTACACCACAATGTTTTCCGCTTACCTGATTCAAACCCGCTCTGGGGCACGGCTTATTTCAAGGCCAATCCAAATAACGGTTACTTTGGCACCATTCACATCTATAACTTCTTAGCGGAGTCAATGCAGCAAAATAGGCTAGACGACATGGGCAACCTCATTGCCCGTATTTTTGTCAACCACGAACGTCATTTTTTCATCGAGGGCAAAGGATCCTTGGGAGCAACGTTTAGTGACCCTCAGCACATGCTTTTGTCAGAACAACTTTTGCAGCTCATTGCGCAGATGGCTTTCGCTTATGCCTTACAATTCGACCTCTATATTCCTCCTTTTGAATACATGGACAACGTGAGTGTGGGGCAAATTTTCATGATGGGTGAGCAGCTTAAATTGAAAACAGCGAAGCGCTTAGGCTTTAAAATGAGTTCAGACGACACTGAAAATTCTTAAAAAAAATAACCAGCGCCCTTGCGCTTCAAGAAATTCATGCTATATTTGCAATCCCAAATTCTGGGGTTTTGACATTTTGGCCCATTCGTCTAGTGGTTAGGACGCAAGGTTTTCATCCTTGAAACAGGAGTTCGATTCTCCTATGGGCTGCCAATTTTTTGGCCCATTCGTCTAGTGGTTAGGACGCAAGGTTTTCATCCTTGAAACAGGAGTTCGATTCTCCTATGGGCTGCATTTTTT